>Ga0247810_10001425_pt1 | contig 15113 bp, 9 predicted proteins | sample UWRJL119311C1_FD_179918 | JGI IMG/M metagenome (GOLD analysis project Ga0247810, IMG submission 179918) | Plant litter microbial communities from Arlington Agricultural Research Station in Wisconsin, United States - UWRJ-L119-311C-1 | ecosystem: Environmental > Terrestrial > Plant litter >...
GCAATGTTTTGAACAAAATTGCAAAAGCAAATGGTATAGAGGTGGTTGAAAAAGAAGCAACGATGCCAATCTGGAAGGCGTATGCTAAAAACCAGTTTCTGGTTTTGATAACTGCGATTTTCTTATTGCTTGCAAGTGGTTACTTTGTTTATGGTTATCTTATGCAAATAGGTGTTGATAAGGATTATCAGCCAATCCAGCCAATCCACTATTCTCATAAAATTCACGCTGGTGATAACGGTATTGATTGTAAATACTGTCACTCTTCTGCACGTGTAAGTAAGAATGCAGGTATTCCTTCGTTGAATGTTTGTATGAACTGTCACAAGACTATTTCTGAGTTCCAAGGGGATAAAGATTCTACTTATGTAGAGTACACTAAAGAATACTACACTGGAGAGATCCAAAAATTATACGAGGCAGTTGGATGGGATAAAGCAACCCAGAAATATACTGGAAAAACGCAGCCTGTAAAATGGGTTCGTATCCATAACCTGCCAGATTTCGTCTACTTTAACCACTCTCAGCACGTAACTGTTGCTGGATTAGAGTGTCAGAAGTGCCACGGTCCGGTTCAGACTTACGAAATCCAAAAGCAATTCGCTCCTTTAACAATGGGATGGTGTGTTAACTGTCACCGTGAGACTGAAGTTAAAATGGAAGGGAATGAGTACTATACTAAAATTCACGATGAGCTAGCTAAGAAGTACGGTGTTGAGAAATTGACAGCTGCGCAAATGGGCGGTTTAGAATGCGGTAAGTGCCACTATTAATCAAATTATTAAGAAGCTAATATTTATATAAGATGTCATCAAACAAAAAATACTGGAAAAGTGTTGAGGAACTAAACGAAAATAGTTCTATTGTTGAGGCGTTAAGAAATAACGAATTTGTTGAAGCAATTCCTACAGATGAGTTTCTTGGAGATGAGGCAGTTTTATCCGCATCATCAACAACCCGTCGTGATTTCTTAAAGTACGTTGGATTTTCAACCGCAGCCGCATCGCTTGCTGCTTGTGAGGGTCCTGTAGTTAAATCTATTCCTTATGTAGTTCAACCGGAACAAATCATTCCCGGTGTTGCAGATTTTTATGCAACTACCGTTTTTGATGGTTTTGATTTTGCTAATATTTTAGTAAAAACAAGAGAAGGTCGTCCTATCAAAATAGAAAACAACACTTTGCCAGGTGCTAAATTTTCTGCAAACGCAAGGATTCATGCGTCAATACTTTCATTATATGACAGTATGCGTCTTAAACAGCCTAAAATAGCCGGTAAGAATGCATCATGGTCAGAAGCTGATGCTAAAGTTAGAGCGGGTCTTGCTGATGCAAAAGCAAAAGGTGGGCAGGTTGTTCTATTGACTAATACTATCGCAAGTCCTTCTACTGAAAAATTAATCGCTGAATTTATTGCTGCAAACCCAACTGCGAAACATATTATGTATGATGCGGTTTCGTCTTCTGAAGCTTTAGATGCTTTTGAAACTGTATATGGTGAAAGAGCTTTAGTTGATTATGATTTTTCGAAAGCGGATACTATCGTTTCTGTTGGTGCCGATTTTCTTGGTGATTGGCAAGGTGGTGGATATGATTCAGGCTATGCTAAAGGAAGAGTACCTAAGAACGGTAAAATGTCTAAACATTTTCAGTTCGAATCTAATATGACTTTATCAGGGGCTGCTGCTGACAAGCGCGTTCCTTCTACAGTAGCTGCACAGAAGCAGGTATTGGTTTATATTTACAATATTGTTACAGGTTCTTCTATAGCAGTAGATTTGGATGATAAAACTAAAGCGGAAGCTGCTAAAGCCGCGCAGGATTTGAAATCTAAAGGGTCTAAAGGAGTTTTGGTTTCTGGAATACAGGACAAAAACGCACAATTGCTTGTATTGGCGATTAACAGTGCTTTATCAAGCGAGGCGTTTACTACTGCCGGAGCAAGACAGGTCAGAAAAGGATCAACTGAAAAAGTATTACAATTATTAAATGATATGAAAGCCGGAAGGGTTCATTCATTAATAATGAGCGGAGTTAATCCTGCTTATACTTTGCCAAACAGCAAAGAATTTACTGACGCTTTAAAAAATGTAAAATTATCTGTTACTTTCTCATTGAAAGAAGATGAAACTGCATTGGTTTCAGGTGTTGCTGTAGGTACTACACATTATTTAGAATCATGGGGTGACGTAAGTTTGCTAAAAGGCAGTTATGCTTTGACCCAACCGACAATCCGCCCTTTGTTCGAACAAACCAAACAATTTGAAGAAGCATTGTTAGACTGGACTGGTAATACAGTAAGTTTTTACGATTATATCAAAGCTAATTCTGCTGCTTATATTTCAGGTTCTAGCTGGAATAAAGTATTGCATGATGGTGTTATTGCTAATCCTTCAGTTGCATTAACTGGTACAGCTGCTAACTACGGAGCTGCCGCAAGTGCTTTGGCTCAGTCAAAAGCTGCAGGATTGGAACTGGTATTGTATACTAAAACAGGTATGGGAGATGGTCAACAGGCTAATAACCCATGGTTACAGGAGTTTCCTGATCCAATTACGAGAGTATCTTGGGATAACTATATTACTGTTTCTAAAAAAGATGCAGACAAACTAGAATTAGTAAACAGAAATGTTGCTAATGGAGGGCTTAACGGAAGTTATGTTACAGCAGAAGTCAACGGTGTTAAACTGACGAATATTCCTGTAATCATCCAACCGGGTCAGGCTGTAGGAACTGTTGGTTTATCATTAGGATATGGTAAAAAAGCAGCATTAAAAGAAGAAATGCAGGTAGGTGTTAACGCTTACACCTTATATAATAACTTTAATGACGTACAATCGGTTAAATTAACGCTAGAGCCAGGAGAGCACGAATTTGCATGTGTTCAGTTGCAAAAAACGTTGATGGGTCGCGGAGATATCATTAAGGAGACTACATTAAAAATCTTTAGCAGTGAAGATGCTGAGATCTGGAATGAAAAACCAATGGTGTCATTGGATCATCAGGAAGTTGAGGCTACAAAAGTTGACCTTTGGGAATCTTTTGACCGTTCAGTAGGGCATCATTTCAACTTGTCAATCGATTTAAATGCCTGTACCGGTTGTGGTGCCTGCGTTATTGCTTGTCATGCTGAGAACAACGTTCCTGTTGTAGGTAAAGCAGAGGTGAGAAGAAGCCGTGATATGCACTGGTTGCGTATTGACAGGTATTATTCTTCGGAGCCTACATTTGCTCAGGATGATACGAAAAAAGAAGAGTTTGATGGTTTATTTGGAGATAAAGGTTCGCTAGGTGGATTCGGCGAGATGGAAATCGCTTCTGAGAATCCTCAGGTAGCATTCCAGCCGGTAATGTGTCAGCACTGTAACCACGCTCCTTGTGAAACTGTTTGTCCTGTTGCGGCAACTTCACATAGCCGTCAAGGTCAAAACCACATGGCTTATAACAGATGTGTTGGAACGCGTTACTGTGCTAACAACTGTCCTTATAAAGTACGTCGTTTTAACTGGTTCCTATATAGCAAAAACAGCGAATTTGATTACCACATGAATGATGACTTAGGTCGTATGGTATTGAATCCTGATGTAAACGTTCGTTCACGTGGTGTAATGGAAAAATGTTCAATGTGTATTCAAATGACACAATTGACTATCCTTACTGCTAAACGTGAAGGAAGGACGGTTAAGAACGAGGAATTCCAAACTGCATGTTCTGCAGCTTGTTCTTCTGGTGCAATGGTTTTCGGTGATGTAAATAATAAAGAAAGCAAAGTTGCTACTTTATTGGAAGATGACAGAATGTATCATTTATTAGAGCACGTTGGTACAAAACCAAACGTTATCTACCACGTTAAAGTAAGAAATACCTAGTCAAATAATTAATTAAGTAACAATATAAAGGATTATGTCGTCTCACTACGAAGCTCCCATTAGAAAACCCTTAGTTATAGGTGATAAAACTTATCACGACGTAACAGTAGATGTAGCCGCGCCTGTTGAAGGTAGGGCCAACAAACAATGGTGGATTGTATTTTCAATCGCATTAACCGCTTTCCTATGGGGACTTGGTTGCATCATATATACCGTATCTACAGGTATCGGAACATGGGGATTAAACAAAACTGTTGGATGGGCCTGGGATATCACTAACTTCGTTTGGTGGGTTGGTATCGGTCACGCAGGAACCCTGATTTCTGCAGTATTATTATTATTCCGTCAAAAATGGAGAATGGCGATTAACCGTTCTGCAGAAGCAATGACCATTTTCTCGGTTGTTCAGGCGGGTTTATTCCCAATCATCCACATGGGTCGTCCATGGTTAGCATATTGGGTTTTACCTATTCCTAACCAATTTGGTTCTTTATGGGTAAACTTTAACTCCCCGTTGCTTTGGGACGTATTTGCGATCTCTACGTACTTATCTGTATCGTTGGTTTTCTGGTGGACAGGTCTGCTTCCCGATTTCGCAATGCTTAGAGACCGCGCGATAACACCTTTTACAAAAAGGATCTATTCTATCCTAAGTTTTGGATGGAGTGGTAGAGCTAAAGACTGGCAGCGTTTTGAAGAAGTATCTTTGGTACTTGCAGGTTTGGCAACTCCACTTGTACTTTCTGTACACACGATTGTATCTTTTGACTTTGCTACATCCGTTATACCTGGATGGCATACTACCATCTTCCCTCCTTATTTCGTTGCAGGGGCGGTATTCTCAGGATTTGCAATGGTAAACACTTTGCTTATCATCATGAGAAAAGTTTCTAATCTTGAAGCTTACATCACATTACAACATATTGAATTGATGAATATCGTAATCATGATCACGGGTTCTATTGTAGGTGTTGCCTATATTACAGAATTATTCGTGGCTTGGTATTCTGGAGTTGAGTACGAACAATACGCGTTCCTTAACCGTGCTACCGGACCTTACTGGTGGGCTTACTGGTCGATGATGACATGTAATGTTTTCTCTCCGCAGTTTATGTGGTTTAAAAAACTAAGAACAAGTATAATGTTCTCTTTCGTTATCTCTATTGTTGTAAACATCGGTATGTGGTTTGAAAGGTTCGTAATTATCGTAACTTCACTGCACCGTGATTACCTTCCGTCTTCGTGGACGATGTTCTCACCAACATTTGTGGATATCGGTATATTTATCGGAACAATCGGTTTCTTCTTTGTGTTATTCCTTTTATATGCAAGAACCTTCCCGGTAATTGCACAGGCAGAAGTTAAGACGATATTGAAATCATCAGGAGAAAATTATAAAAGATTAAGAGAAGAAAATAAACATTCACACCATGAGTAATAAAGTTATATACGCTATTTACAATGATGATGATGTGCTTATGGATGCCGTAAAAAAAACGCGTGCTGCTCATCACCATATTGAAGAAGTTTTCACACCTTTTCCGGTCCATGGATTGGATAAAGCAATGGGAATCGCGCCTACGAGATTAGCAATATGTGCTTTTATTTATGGACTGTGTGGTTTGTCTTTTGCTACCTGGATGATGAATAATATCATGATTTCTGATTGGCCTCAGGATATAGGGGGTAAGCCAAGTTTCAGTTATATACAGAATATGCCTGCTTTTGTGCCGGTAATGTTTGAGATGACTGTATTTTTCGCCGCCCACTTAATGGTACTTACTTTTTATATGAGAAGTAGATTATGGCCATTCAAACAGGCAGAGAATCCAGATGTAAGAACAACAGATGACCATTTCCTTATGGAAATTGCTGTAAACGATAACGAAGATGAATTAGTTTCTTTCTTCCAGAATACAGGAGCGGTAGAAGTTAAAGTAATTGAAAAGCATTAACACAGATATGAAAAGCTTAAATAAAATAGTGATTTTATTAGGATTATCAGCATTACTAACGTCTTGCCACGATAAGGAGAGTCCTAATTACCAATATTTTCCGAATATGTATGAATCGGCTGGTTATGAAACCTATTCTGAATCAGGCGCATTTAAAAATGGGAAAGAAGGACAATTACCTCCAGCTGGTACTATAAAAAGAGGTTTCGTACCTTATGAATATCCTAATACAACTGCAGGTTATGACGCGGCAAAAGCGGGTCTTAAATCTCCATTAGATTCAACTCAGGTTGATATGGCAAAAGCAGGTCAGTTATTCAATATCTATTGTGCGATATGCCATGGTGATAAAGGAGACGGTAAAGGAAATTTAGCGAAAAGAGAGAAATTGCTGGGGATACCAAGTTATAAAGACAGGGTAATTACAGAAGGAAGTATATTCCATGTTCAGACTTACGGGTTAAACGCCATGGGTTCTTACGCAAATCAACTTGACACTCATGAGCGCTGGTTAGTTGCAGCTTATGTAATGAAGCTTAAGAGCGAACTATAATTGTATAACACACTGATTTATTAGATATGTACACATTTTCAAGCAAATTAAAAACGCTTTCTCTTGTCCTGATGGTTCTTGGAATTCTAGGGATCGGATATGGTTTTTTAACTGCACCAAAAAATATTGAAGAGGTTGAAAAGATCCTTGCAGATGAAGCCCGTGATGGACATCATGGCGGTGGTCATGCTGATGCTGGTCATGAGGCTCATGAAGCTCATGAGATGCCTGCTGTAACTCCTGCTTCACCTGAGGCAGAAGAAGCACATCATACAGCAGCTGTAACTGAAGCTACTGCTGAAGCTTCTGATTCATTGACAGTTCCTGCAGACTCTACCCATACAACTGTTGCTGTTCCTGCTGAAACGCATAATGCTGCTCCAATGCACAAAGAAAAAGTGGTTGACGAACATGCAGAACACCAGAAGCACGTTGAACACGTATTCCACCAATTGCAAAACAAACCATGGGCTGCATTATATGTGTCCTGTATCTTTATATTATTAATCTCTCTTGGTGTACTTGCTTTTTACGCTTTGCAACAGGTAGCTCAGGCAGGCTGGTCTCCAGTATTGTTTAGAGTTATGCAAGGTATCACCGCTTACTTACCTGTAGGTTCAGTTATATTCTTTATACTGTTAATTTTCGCCGGACTTCATTTTCACCATATGTTTCCATGGTTAACTGAGGGGGTGACAGATCCTAAAAGTGCTGAATATGATCATATGATTGCCGGTAAATCAGGATATCTGAATTTTCCTTTCTGGATCATAAGAGCAGCTATCTTTTTAGGAGGATGGAATCTATACAGATACTATTCAAGAAAAAACTGTCTTGCACAAGACGAGTCTATTGACGATTCTTTCTACAAAAAGAACTTCAAGATGTCTGCCGGATTTTTAGTGTTCTTCCTTGTGACTGAATCAATCATGTCTTGGGATTGGATTATGTCAGTTGACCCACACTGGTTCAGTACACTTTTCGGATGGTACGTTTTAATGAGTTTCTTAGTTAGTGCGGTTACAACAATTGCATTAGTTACTTTATACTTAAAATCAAAAGGATATTTAGAATATGTAAATACAAGCCATATTCATGATTTAGCTAAGTTTATGTTTGGATTCAGTGTATTCTGGACTTACTTATGGTTCTCACAATTTATGCTTATTTGGTATGCAAACATACCTGAAGAAGTAACTTATTTTATTACAAGAATAGAAAACTATAACCTTCCTTTTTTCGGAATGGTAGTTATGAACTTTGTTTTTCCAATATTAATTTTGATCAATACAGATTTCAAACGTCTGACATGGATTGTGGTTATGGCCGGAACAATAATTTTGTTAGGACATTATGTTGATTTCTTCAATATGATTATGCCTGCTACTGTTGGTGACCGTTGGTTCATTGGTGTGCCTGAAATTGGTTCGTTGTTTTTCTTCATTGGTCTATTTATATTCGTAGTCTTCACTGCGCTTACTAAATCTCCTTTACTTGCAAAAAGAAATCCGTTCATTGAAGAAAGTAAACATTTTCATTATTAATTTTTAAAGTAAAAACAGATGACAAGTTTGTTGGTAATTATTGTTTTAGTTTTATTATCCGTTGCTGTATGGCAGCTGACTAAAATATTTGATTTAACTCAGGTTGGGACACATGTGGATAATACACAAGTGGCTAACGATAAAGATAATAATGTTCAGGGTTATTTAATGTTTGGCTTTTTGGCATTCATTTATATATTCACCATTTACGGGCTATTGACTTGGGGGCACCTTGTATTAGGTAAACCAGCATCAGAGCATGGGGTAGATGTAGACAGATTGATGAATATCACCTGGGTACTTATATTTACTGTTCAGGCTATTACTCAGGTATTGTTACATTACTTTGCATTCAAATACAGAGGTAAAAAAGAGCAAAAAGCATTGTACTTTGCAGATAATGACAAATTGGAGTTTATCTGGAGTGTTATCCCGGCAGGTGTACTTGCCGTTCTAATTCTTTACGGACTATATGCTTGGACTAACATTATGTTTGTAGATGCTGATGAGGATGTAATGGTTGTAGAGCTATATGCAAAACAATTCCAGTGGGAAGCGAGATATTCAGGAGATGACAATGTACTTGGAAAAGCTAACGTAAGATATATCGAGGGTGTGAATACTATGGGTGTGGATCTTAGTGATCCTAACGCACAGGATGACAAACAAGCTTCTGAGCTACATATTCCTAAAGGTAAAAAGATAGTTTTTAAATTGCGTTCACAAGATGTATTGCACTCTGCTTATATGCCTCACTTTAGAGCACAGATGAACTGTGTTCCTGGTATGGTGACTCAATTTGCATTTACTCCTACTGTCACTACAGCAGAGATGAGGGCAGATGAGAAAATGGTTAAAAAAGTAGCTGATATCAATGCAATACGTGCGAAGAAAAGCATACAGTTACAGGCTGAAGGCAAATCTGCTTTAGATTCTTATGCTTTTGATTATTTATTGCTTTGTAATAAGATCTGTGGTGCTTCACACTATAACATGCAAATGAAAATAGTTGTTGACACTCCGGAAGATTACAAAAAATGGATCAGTGCTCAAAAAACATTGGCACAGGCAGTGAAAGAAGCTAATGCTCCTAAAGATGCTCCTGCAACAGATGGAAAAGCAGCTCCGGCAGCTGATAGTACTAAAGTTGTAGCTCAATTAATAAAAAAATAAATTATCTTTTTTAATAAAAATTAAAGTTAAAAAATATGTCAGACGATCACGGACACGGACACGATGAACATGCTCACGAACATGAGCACCACCATAAAGATACTTTTATCACTAAATACATCTTCAGTATTGATCATAAGATGATCGCTAAACAATACCTGATTACAGGTATTATTATGGGGGTTATTGGTGTAGGTATGTCAATGCTTTTCAGAATGCAATTGGCATGGCCTGAAGAATCTTTCAAGATCTTTAACTTTTTTCTAGGTGATAAATTTGCTCCAAATGGAGTAATGAAAAATGATATCTACCTTGCTTTAGTAACCATACACGGTACTATAATGGTATTCTTCGTTCTGACCGCTGGTTTGAGTGGAACCTTTAGTAACCTGCTGATCCCGCTTCAAATTGGAGCGCGGGATATGGCGTCTGGTTTTATGAATATGATTTCCTATTGGTTGTTTTTCCTTTCAAGTGTTGTAATGCTTTGTTCTTTATTCGTTGAAGCTGGACCAGCATCTGCAGGTTGGACAATTTACCCCCCTTTGAGTGCATTGCCTCAGGCAATACCTGGTTCAGGAATGGGTATGACATTATGGTTAGTAGCTATGGCTATTTTTATCGCATCTTCATTAATGGGTTCATTGAACTATGTAGTAACGGTAATCAACCTTAGGACTAAAGGGATGACAATGACAAGACTGCCATTGACTATCTGGGCTTTCTTCGTAACCGCAGTGATCGGTATAGTGTCTTTCCCTGTATTATTGTCTGCTGCTTTATTGCTTATAATGGACAGAAGTTTTGGTACTTCATTCTTCCTTTCTGATATCTATATCGCTGGTGAAGTTTTACATTACCAAGGTGGATCCCCTGTATTGTTCGAACACCTTTTCTGGTTCCTTGGACACCCAGAGGTATACATCGTATTATTGCCTGCTTTAGGGATTACATCTGAAATTATTGCAACCAATTCACGTAAACCAATCTTTGGTTACCGTGCGATGATTGCTTCTATATTAGCAATCGCATTTTTATCTACTATCGTTTGGGGTCACCATATGTTTATCTCTGGTATGAATCCTTTCCTTGGTTCGGTATTTACATTTACAACATTATTGATCGCTATTCCATCTGCGGTAAAAGCGTTTAACTATATCACTACTCTTTGGAAGGGTAACCTACAGCTGAACCCTGCAATGTTATTCTCAATAGGATTGGTGTCTACATTTATCACGGGTGGTCTTACAGGTATTATACTTGGTGACAGTACACTTGATATTAACGTACACGATACTTATTTCGTTGTGGCTCACTTCCACCTAGTAATGGGAATCTCTGCACTTTACGGAATGTTTGCCGGTATCTACCACTGGTTCCCTAAAATGTTTGGAAGAATGTTAAACAAGAACTTAGGATATATCCACTTTTGGGTAACCGCAGTTTGTGCTTATGGAGTATTTTTCCCGATGCACTTTATCGGTATGGCTGGTCTTCCAAGACGTTACTACACCAATACTAACTTCCCATTGTTTGACGATTTACAGAACGTAAACGTGCTAATCACAACTTTTGCCCTTATAGGTGGTGCATTCCAATTGGTATTCCTTTACAACTTCTTTAGCAGTATCTTTTACGGTAAAAAAGCAGTACAGAATCCATGGAAATCAAATACTTTGGAATGGACTACACCAGTAGAACACATCCACGGTAACTGGCCAGGAGAAATTCCTGAAGTACACAGATGGCCTTATGACTACAGCAAGCCAGGTCATGATGAGGATTATGTTCCCCAGACTGTACCGATGAAAGAGGGTGAAGAAGTTCTAAACCACTAATATTTCATTTTACTATTATATCAAAGCCTTTCTTAATGAAAGGCTTTTTTTGTTTTGGTTATTGATTTCACAGCCTATTGGTTGTCATAACATAAACGCTTTATCCTTATATTTGCAGCTATGAATGAGAATTTAGATCCAACAAACAAAGCTTTTAATCCTGAAGAGCTCGACCTTGAAAAGAAGTTGAGGCCATTGTCGTTTGATGACTTCGCCGGACAGGATCAGGTATTGGATAACCTAAAAGTATTTGTTGAGGCTGCAAACCAGAGAAATGAAGCACTTGACCATACGCTTTTTCATGGGCCCCCGGGTCTGGGAAAAACGACTTTGGCCAATATATTGGCGAATGAGCTGGGTGTTGGTATTAAAATCACATCAGGTCCTGTACTTGATAAGCCGGGTGATCTAGCGGGATTATTGACCAACCTGGACGAACGCGATGTCCTATTTATAGATGAGATCCACCGTTTGAGCCCAATAGTTGAGGAGTACCTGTACTCTGCTATGGAGGATTTTAAAATCGATATCATGATCGAGTCAGGCCCTAATGCGAGGACTGTTCAGATTAATCTAAGTCCATTTACATTAGTAGGTGCTACTACGCGTTCTGGCCTACTTACCGCTCCTATGCGTGCACGTTTTGGTATCCAGAGCCGTTTACAATATTATACTACAGAACTGCTTACTACGATAGTCGAAAGAAGTTCTGCCATATTAAAAATGCCAATAACAATGGAAGCTGCGATTGAGATAGCCGGGCGTAGTCGCGGGACACCCCGTATTGCGAATGCATTGTTGAGAAGGGTACGTGACTTCGCGCAGATAAAGGGTAATGGTAAGATCGATATTGAGATTGCGCGTTATGCATTGAAAGCATTGAATGTGGACGCCCATGGTCTTGATGAAATGGATAATAAGATCCTTACTACTATTATTGATAAATTTAAAGGTGGGCCTGTCGGGTTGTCAACTTTAGCGACCGCAGTTTCAGAAAGCAGTGAGACTATTGAGGAGGTTTATGAGCCTTTTCTTATACAGGAAGGTTTTATTATGAGAACTCCAAGAGGCAGAGAAGTAACAGAGAAAGCCTACAATCACTTGGGAAGAATTAGAACGAATATCCAGGGAGGTTTGTTCTAATTGGGATTGATTAGTAATTTACTTGCTAATTCTAATAACTATGGCAAACAAGGAGACCTATACAGCATTTATAAAAGCCGAAGCAAAACGCCTCGGCTTTTTGTCTTGTGGTATCTCCAAAGCTGGATTCTTAGAGGAAGAGGCGCCAAGATTGGAAACATGGCTTAAAAACAATATGAATGGGCAAATGGCGTATATGGAGAACCACTTCGACAAACGCCTTGACCCGACTTTATTAGTCGATGATGCGAAAAGTGTCATTTCGTTATTGCTTAACTATTACCCTGCTGAAATACAAACGGACCAAAGTTATAAAATCTCGAAATATGCCTATGGGCAAGATTATCATTTTGTCATAAAAGAGAAGCTAAAGGAACTGTTGTTCTCGATCCAGAATGAAATAGGGAAGGTGTCGGGAAGGGCTTTTGTAGATTCGGCACCTGTACTTGATAAGGCCTGGGCAGCCAAAAGCGGCCTTGGATGGAGAGGGAAGAGTAGCAATCTGCTAACTAAATCAGTAGGATCTTTTTATTTTATTGCTGAACTTATAGTAGACCTCGACCTTGAATACGATTATGCGGTTACAGACCATTGTGGCAGCTGTACGGCCTGTATCGATGCCTGCCCTACAGAAGCTATAGTAGCTCCCTATACGGTGGATGGCAGTAAGTGCATATCATATTTTACTATTGAACTCAAGGAAAATATCCCGAATGAGATGAAAGGTAAGTTTGACGATTGGGCCTTCGGCTGTGATAACTGCCAGGATGTATGCCCGTGGAATAAGTTTTCTAAATCCCATAATGAACCTCTATTTAATCCGAATCCTGAACTACTGTCTTTGACTAAAAAAGACTGGGAGGAGATTACTGAAGATACTTTTAGGGCGGTATTTAAAAACTCAGCGGTTAAAAGGGCCAAGTTTAGCGGATTGGAAAGGAATATCAATTTTTTGAGGGAGTAAGGATAGAGATTTTACATTTTAGTTAAAAGAATTTAATTCTGTACTCTAGATATGATGTTATTATTGTGATAGATTTGCTTATTGCCAACTAAATGGCAAATAAACAATCCTTAACAATTACATTATGAAAAAACTCTACTTATTATTGCTATTTACATGTTGTTTTTCTAATGCGCAGACGCCACCCGTTGTGCAAAAGATGTCTGATTATCCGAATGACACCTTCAATCAAAGGATTAGTGCGCTAGAAATGGCTCCAAACCAGGCCTATACATTGATTATAGATAAAAACGTAACTGTTGAAACTGATATTGTGCCAAATAAGATTACATTGAAATTTATAAATGGCTTTAAAATTACAATTCCAAATGGCGTTACCTTAACTTTAAACTGTCCAATTGAAGCTGGAGTTTATCAAATATTTGAGTGTAGTGGAACTGGCAAAACAAATGGTTACCCTTTTATCGAGCAAGCTATTCCAAACTGGTGGAAATCAATATCTGATGTTAATGGTAGTTGGGATAGCGCAATCCAAAGTGCAATAGACTTTTATCCAAAAGTGTTTTTTCCAGCCAGAGAGATTGGTCAAACTTATAAGGTCAGTAAGTCAATTATAATAGATTTAACTAGAAATGACCAACAAGGATATGTAATTTCAGGAGTAGGAAGGGCATCAGCTATAGGGACAGATTCCTACAATGGCTATATTTTCTCATGTATTAACCCCCCACTGGCGGGTTACTATGGAGGACTAAAATTCGAAAATTTGACATTCCACTCTTATAAAGGAATTCAGATAGAATCACAAGTAGCTTTTACTGAGCCTGGACATGATATTTTAAATGTAAAAATTAACAATTGTAGATTTTATCAAAATGTCAGAGGAACGCCGGCATCGGTTGCCATCTCTTTAAGAAAGGTTTTTGATTCCGAAATTTCTAATAATTTTATTATTGGTTACGAAACTGGTATCAGTTTAGTAGGTTCTGATATAAATAACATTAGGGACAACAGGATTACAGATTTTTATAAATATGCGATTTCAGATTTTGCTTTCTCTACATTTGGTTCTCAAAACTCTATTTTCCACAATGATCTTTTAGGATATAAAGGGCCTGAAAATCATGGAGCATTTATTAAGTCTACTTCGTATCACGTCATAATTAAGGATAACTATCTTGAAAATCAGCCACCATCACAGAATCCTGAATATCCTAATAAGAAAATACATGCCTATATAGACTGTTCCAAGTTTGATTTAACAAAAGGACCAGATTATACTGAAGATTATGGGCAAGACCATTATATCTATCACATGGATATCACCGGAAACAGGCTAGATGCTCAGACTAATGAATGTGGTTATAATTTGTATTACATCAATGAGAAATTTAAAAGTCTGAATCTTATTGAGATTCCTAATCTATCTGAATATACTAATGGTTCAACATTTTGTAGTAATATAGATAATAAAGCAGTAACTCATATTCCTATGAAAATGAATTATCAGAATAACGATTCTAAAGTTTTCCTTGTTGATAAAACAATAATGATGACCAATTGCCAGTCATTTAAAAATTGGGAAAACTTTTCTACCTCAAAATTGTTCGGAAACTCTTCTAATGGGGATATCATTATTGACTCAAAAAGCATTTCAAATAATAGCCAGCATGGGGATTATGTGGAGCAAAAGTTTAATAGTAAAGGTTTTCTTATTGCTGGCAATAGTTCCATTTTTATAAAAATAAATGATAAATCAGACACGGGGATGCTTCACGATTTTTATAGGGACAGTATAACTGTTAAGATTAAAATTAGAAAGTATAAAGAAAAAACTACTGATACTTATGGTGCAGGTAATGCCACAAACGAATTGTATTTTGCATTAAAAACAAGTCTAATAGCAGCTCCGGCTCCAGCTTTCATAATTTCAAATATTGATCTTCCCGATGACGATGCCTATTCCGTTTTTAAATTTAAGATCCCAGCACAGTATCTTGCTGCATTAAATACAGATTATTATTTTCAACTGCATTCTACACAAGCAGCTACTTTGGAAGTCAAAGAAATAACAA
>Ga0247810_10001430_pt1 | contig 15074 bp, 9 predicted proteins | sample UWRJL119311C1_FD_179918 | JGI IMG/M metagenome (GOLD analysis project Ga0247810, IMG submission 179918) | Plant litter microbial communities from Arlington Agricultural Research Station in Wisconsin, United States - UWRJ-L119-311C-1 | ecosystem: Environmental > Terrestrial > Plant litter >...
ACTGCAGGTTTCCGGTGAATTCACACTGGAAACCTCTGAACAAAGCATTTCGATGGGAGCGGGAGAAATGCTACTAATTGGCAAAAACCAATTGGGTACCCTCACCAAGACGCCCGGCGAGAACGGAAGCTATGAGACCATTGTAATCTCACTTCAGGAAGACTTAATGCGTAAAATCGCCTTGGAAGAAAAAATTACTTCTGTTGGCAAATATATCGGAAGGCCAAACCTGCTGATTCCCTCTAATGAATTTTTGCAGGGCTATTTTCAATCCATCGTTCCCTATGCAAGAAGTTCAGGAGCCAGCATGACTGATGAGATGGGTATGCTGAAAGTAAAAGAAGGCATTAAACTATTACTCCTGGCGCTTCCCTCATTACAAAATTTCCTATTTGATTACGCAGAACCTTATAAAATTGATCTGGAAAAGTTCATGCTTAATAACTTTCAGTTTAATGTGCCTATAGAGAAATTCGCTCAGCTAACTGGCCGGAGCCTGGCGGGATTTAAGCGGGACTTTCAAAAAGCTTTTGATCTTCCACCTCGCCAATGGCTGCTATCCAAACGCTTAGATGCAGCAAAATTTTTGATTGAAAACAAGCATCAAAGACCCTCGGCTATCTATTTGGAGTTGGGCTTTGAAAGCCTTTCGCATTTTTCTCATTCCTTTAAAAAGAAGTACGGGTTAATTCCAAGTCATCTGACTAAGCGTACCGTCCGCCCAGAGTAAGATTATCAGGTCAGTAAAAGGAGAATTATTGCCCTAATAGCATCTGATTTTTTATAGAGATTAATATTTTCTGGTGGCATCCCTGATCGCTCCCCAACTGCTCAGGTTAAACAAAGAGATCGTTTGAAAAATACCTCGTCTGGAGATCAAAGATTTTCAAACTTGATAAATAACATAAACGGTGCCTTTAACATTGGTCACTATCTATGGCGTTAAAAATGTAGAAAGCCATCTAAGTGCTGATCCATTCTGAATTGGTAATGGATGCACTTTTCGATATATAAACAGGAATGCTATAAAAAGTGTTCACTGATTGGTATGCGGTTTGTTACTATTCTCCAATCACTGGAACCAATCTATAGAAAATAAATAATGAAAGCAGTTCAAATCACTGGTCAGCAAAGTCAACAGGAATTACAGTTGATGGATTATCCTGACCCATCTCCATCTGATCAGCAGGTCAGGATAGACGTTAAAGCCTCCGGGGTGAATAGAGCCGACCTAGCGCAGCGGAAAGGGAAATATCCGCCTCCTCCGGGCGTGCCGGAAGATATTCCCGGACTTGAGGTGGCAGGCATCGTGATGGAATGCGGAAAGCAGGTCACCAGGTGGAAGAAAGGAGATCAGGTATGTGCACTGCTCGCTGGCGGGGGATACGCAGAGCAGGTGGTGGTAGAGGAAGGGCAATGTCTTCCAATCCCAAAACGGCTATCCTTTGCCCAGGCGGCTAGCCTGCCTGAGGCTATATTTACCGTATGGTCAAATGTTTTTCAAAGAGGAGCATTAAAAAAGGGCGAACACATTTTAATTCATGGCGGTAGTAGTGGTATTGGCATTACCGCTATTCAACTGGCAAAAGCATTTGGCGCAAAGGTTTTCGTAACGGTTGGCTCTACTGAAAAAGCCAAAGCATGTATCTCGCTGGGCGCGGATGTTGCGGTCAACTACAAAACCGAAAATTTTGAAGACTTGCTTATCCATCAAGGTGTAGATGTGGTGCTGGATATGATTGGCGGGAGTTATTTACAACGCAATATCTCCATCATGCGTCCCGAGGGCCGCATTGTTTATATTAATGCGATGGAGGGAAATACTGCTGAAATAAACATTGCCCAGTTGATGCAAAAACGGTTAACCATAACAGGCAGTACGCTCAGGGCAAGAGAATATGCTTTCAAAAAACAGCTTGCAGCAGAAATCCAGGACCAGGTGTGGCCATTGCTGGAAAGCGGTAGTTTTACACCCCAGGTTTATAAAACCTTCTCATTCGAGGAGGCTATGCTCGCGCATGAGCTGATGGAATCCAGTGAACATATCGGGAAAATTGTTTTGGTGCGTTAGTGGGGCAGGATGCATTAAACGAATAATGGTGAAATTTTATCATAAGAAAACCAAAACAGCCTTATTGAGGAAAGCTGTTTTGGTTTTGAATTAGTATTCAATTACGATTTTACCGATGGTTTTACCACTTTCCAATAATGCATGTGCCTGTTTTAGATTTTCGGTGCTAAAACCGGTGAGGTGCTCCTTGATTGTGGAAGTGATTGTTCCATTTTCGAATAACGTTGCAGCCTCATTTAAGATGTGGTGCTGACGAATCATATCTTCTGTTTGAAACATGGACCTTGTAAACATCAGCTCCCAGTGAAAACTTACGCTTTTCCCTTTTAATTGCCTCAAGTTCACGTTTTCTACTGGATCACTAATTGAGCCGATATGACCTTGCGGTTTGATTAGTGAAACCATGGCATCCCAGTACTGGTTGACATCCACAAAATCAACAATGAAGTCTACCTGATTGAATCCCGCCTGTTGTACCTCCTGCACAAGATTTTGATGGTCTACTACAAAATCTGCGCCTTGCCTTTTGCACCATTCTACGCTTTCCGGCCGGGATGCGGTAGCGATGACCTTTAATCCGGCAACCTTCTTTGCAATTTGAATCGCGATCGATCCCACCCCACCTGCGCCCCCGATAATGAGCAATGATTTTTCTTTGTCGCTTTCATTAATCCGGATGCGGTCAAACAAAATCTCCCAGGCGGTGAGTAGGGTCAAAGGCATGGCAGCAGCTTGTGCGGGAGTAAGGTTCTCAGGTTTCCTCCCCACGATGCGCTCATCTACCAACTGGTATTCAGAATTACTGCCGCTTTTATTGATGTCCCCCGCATAATAAACCATATCCCCTTTTTGAAATAAGCTTACCTCAGTGCCTGTCTCTTCAACCTCACCCACAGCATCCCAGCCAATTACTTTTGGCTGCTCCAGCACCTTTTCTTTTGCGCTATTTTGGCGAACCTTATAATCCACCGGATTGACGCTGATTGCGATAATTCTTACCAAAAGATCTCTGCCCTTTGCCTTTGGCTTCTCTGCCTGGAAAGTGATAAAGCTTTCTTCTTCGATAATTGGTAACGATTTTTTAAATCCTATTGCTTTCATTCAATATATCTTTGATTTTGTATTAATGAGGTTTGTAAAGTAGCCCTTCCCTTAAATATTTAAGTTCAGAAATATCCTACTAATTTAAAGCTCTTAAGGAAGAATTTTCATAACGGGGCTGTCATTTTAAAACTAGGGTAAGCTATGTGTTTGGATTTTTGGACTTGTAGATTTCTTATATTTAGGCCTTTTCAAAACTAGGGTTTAAACTTCTGGGCTCAATATCGCTGTAATAATTAACGATAAAACAGTTGATAATCAGGAAATGGTTAAGCTGGGCATGGCCTGGCATTTTAAAAAGTACTCTAGCGATTCACTGTATGCAAAATTGGAAAATATCGCGAGGAAAAAGAAGGTGGGTTTATGGCAAGATAGCACTGCAATAGCACCATGGGATTGGCGGGGAACGAAACGTGCTTTGGTGAAGTAGGTATATTAAATCAACCATCAATCTGTTCCGGCGAAGCCAGAACAAGCCTTATCCAAACAACTTTCTGATTAACAATTACTTGCAAACAAAATTACGACTAAGTGACTATCCAAAATGACTATTATTGGGCCCAAATGTTATCACTGAAATTTACGAAATGAATTTGTTTTAACACAAGAAAAATCATCTAAACACAACCAGCTACAAAATATCGAAAAAATTAATAAATAATTTTCGCGAACATTTCAGTAACGACAACACATACATTTACCCTAATCTACTACAATTATTAATTATATTTACGCTAATTCTGTGACAGAAAAGCAATTAATTAACCCTAATTCTGTGAGGAACTATTCCTTAATTAACTCTAATTTCGTAAGAATAAGTAGTTTTGGAATTAAAGTTTGTCAAATGTTTGATAGGATAATTTTACAGCGTTAGAAAAATGGCTTATCAAATCGTAAGCCATCATTGATACGAGGCGCTAGACAGGTGGGTAAGACGACCGTTGACAGGCAATTTTCAAAAAAAAATTAAGCAGTACATCTATCTCAATCTCGAGCGTGCTGTCGATAGAAAGCCTTTTGAGGAGTTCACAACGATGAACTCATGTGATGGTGCCATGAATTGACTCTTCGCTGATTATGACGGAAGAAAGGATTTATGAGGTTAAGCGATAGGGGGAGGTGAGGGTGGATGTCGAAAATCAAGTGGATGATTAGGCCTGATATTCTGTTGGTTCTGTTGCTGGCCCGTTAATCATTGTAAAAAGAGTTTCTTTAACCCAAGCTTTAATCAGGTTCATTCCAAGGGTAATAATTCTTGAGCTGGTTATACTATTTAACCTCATTAAGGCTCTTAATAATTACCCCGGGCATCTTTTCGAAAATGTCCTGCATATATTTGCGATGGTTTGCCCCGGCAATTACAACAACCCTTTTAACCCCTTTCTTTTTTGAACGGGTCAGTACATTGTTGCACATACCCTCATTTCTCATCAGCCACCAATGTATCTTGGAAAGCATTTCTTCTTTAGGAAAGCTCTTCATATCATACAGCTCCGGCAGGTAGAAATCCCCGGATGCGGAAATTGCAGATGCTTCATCTGTGTTCAGCCATTCGGTTACCTGATTAGAAGACTTCTCAATTTTATCATATCGCTCGAAACCTTTATTTATTTTAGCCAACTTTTCTTTCAGCTCTCGCTGGAAGGCGGCAGAAGTATCCTTTCTGAAAATATTGAATTTTTCATCGCTCGCAGACCAGGATGCATTCCAATTCAGATCATAGTCCTGGCAATCCATTGGCAGTAATTCCATGATACCGATTTTTCGAATCATCGGAAATGCGATCAATGCGTATTCGGAGGTTTTCAATCTTCTCATGCTTCGCCCCGTGGTATCCAATTCCGGGCTCAGTAATTGATTTACATAAGCTTGCAGCTGATTGTCTGGGGATTGTTTAAGCCGGTCGAAAACCTGCCAATATTGATAGTGACCATTGGAAACATCCTGGTTAAGGTAATAAGCATGGGCCAGGTCTGTTTTTAACTTATAGTTTTCAGGAGCTTGTAGGCAGCGTTTTTTTAAGCTGTCAATTTTTTTAGGTAGCTGATCTGTTGCGATATCTCTGTTTTTTCTAAGTGTCTGTAATCTTTTCAGGTTGTCTTTCTTACACCAATAGTCCATAATATTCTGTTCATCTTCCTTACTCAGAAATTCCCCGAAAAATGCTGTGGGCTTAAATTGTTGAATTTTGCGATAAATGTCTGAAAAATCCTGCTTTTGGTAATTGCTGTAGTTATGAGAAACACCGATCAAAAGTATTTCCAATTCTTGAGCAGATGCCTTAAAGGAAACGAAAATAAGTAGGGTAAAAATGAATTTCATAGTTATGGTTTCGTTGTATCCTTAAAATTAATATGTTTTACGCATTAATTTCCAATTGGAAAAATAATATTATGATTTGATTTTTCAACATTGCTCTGAAGATTGCTATTGCTAAAGGTTTGGGCTGGAATTGAGTTAGCCTCAGCTGTTATTTTTGGTGGATATAAGAAAAGGGGTAGATGTCTTTTGGCGCCAAAGCGTTGAAAATGGGTTGGTGTGCGGGATACTTATTTATGGCCAAAATGTAACAATCAATACTTTAAATTCGTCTGTTTGTTTGTACTTTCGTTTTAACGAATAATGGAAATCTATCATGTTTTAACCGATTTGCAGCTGATCGATCTTTTAAAAAAAGATGATGAGCATGCTTTTGCGGAGATTTATGGACGTTATGCAGAACAATTGGCAGGTTTCGCTTCATCTAAATTATTTAGCCTGGAAGATGCAAGAGACATTATCCACGACTTGTTTGTGAAACTTTGGATGGATAGGAGCCAATTGCAGGTTAACAGTAGTTTAAAAGCATATCTGTTTACTTTAGTACGTTATCGCATCGTTGATAAGATCAGGAAAAATGTTACCCGCGAAGAATACGCTGCAATGGTAATGGCACTAAGTGTGGTCCATGAAACCACTATTGAGCAACAAATAGCTGCAAAGGAATTACAAAAGAACATCGAAAGATCACTTGAAGAATTATCGCCGAGAGTAAAAGAGATCTATTTGTTAAGCCGGGAACACAATCTTAGCACATCTGATATTGCTGAGCAATTGAAACTTTCGGAACAAACTGTAAAAAACCAGTTGGCCACTGCATTAAAACATCTACGTCAATCACTGGCGGTGGTTACCACCACAACCCTAACGATGTGGTTGCTTTCCTAGCCTATTTTCATTCAAAAAAACATTTCATTTTCTTATAGTACTAAACGTCATTTCAAACGACTACTGTCAAATTCTGATAGAAATGAGTCGCAACCAAATTGAAGCCTTACTGGATCGTTATGTCAAAGGCGAAACATCACCGGAAGAAAATGCGCTGGTAGAACGCTGGCTCGAAAAGAACGGCAACTCCAATGCAGATTGGGCAGGATTGGATCAACCAGGGAAAAACAAATGGCTTTCCACCTTGTTTGGGGATATCAAAAACACGGTTCATGCAGATGAGGCTAAAGTAATACCATTGCCACAAAGGAAGTATCCTTTATGGCGAAGCGCTGCCGCTGCCGTAGCGGCAGCGGTATTGATAATCTTTTCCGTTCTATATATCGAATGGCCAACCTTACAAAATCGCTTACACCCCGTACAGCTTACAGCGCTTCGAGTACCCGCTAATCAAAAAAAAGAAATTACCCTTGCCGACGGTAGCCGGGTGTGGCTAAATGCTGGCTCGGAAATAAAATACCCAAAAGTTTTTCCTGGCAAAGTCAGGAAAGTTTACCTGGCCGGGGAGGCTTACTTTGATATTGCACATAATGCCCATAAGCCTTTTATCATCCACACCGGTAAGGTGATAACAACTGTATTGGGAACAGCTTTCAATATCAGGGAAAGCAAAAGCAAAAACACCATCGAGATTACTGTAACCCGTGGTAAAGTTAGCGTAGCAAACGGTGAAAAACTGTTGGGCGTTCTTACACCAAACCAGCAGATCAGCTTTAATACGTTAAAAGAGGAAGCATTTAAGGGAACAGTAGACGCTAATTTGGTAATTGCATGGCAGCAAAGCGAGTTACATTTCGATGATGTAAGCTTTGCCGATGCTGTATCACAATTGCAACAACGTTTTAATGTAAAAATCAATTTTTCCAATGATAAATTAAAAGACTGCCGCTTTACCGGAACTTCATTAAATGGCGAGAAACTGGATAATATCCTAAAAGTTATCTGCGCATTTAATAGCGCTACTTATCAAACTAAATCGGATGGCAGCATCCTCATTAACGGGGCTGGCTGCAAATAACTATTAACCACACATCAAGATGAAAAGTATCTAAGCTGCTCATATAAGCTTTTGTCCTCCAGGCGGGATAGAAAGTAAGAACCTGTAAACCGACGGTCATCGGCTTACAGGTATCCCGGAAAACCGGGGTTTTAAATAATCTGTAGTCACTTAAAACATTTAAAAGTATGAATATTTCTGCAATAATGTGGAAACCGGGGGCATTATATACCTGTCTCATGGGTCTAATATCAAATAAACTAATTATCCGCCAAGTAATGCGTATTAGCGTTGTAGCCACATTAATTATCCTAACCACTTTGCAGGTATTGTTGGCCACGGCAACCAAAGGACAGGATATGCACACGGAGAAGGTTACGGTTGGTCTTAATCACGAAGATCTGGTTAGTGGTCTTAAAAAGATAGAAAAACAAACTTCACTACGGTTTTATTATCGCAGATCGGATGTGCAAACGTTGTCTGATTTATACTTGGCCACTGATAGCCGCACTGTTGAAAAAACACTTGAAGAGTTACTAAAAAAAACGGGTTTCACTTTCAGGCAGATCGACAGGAATATTCTATTGGAAAAAAAACAGCAAACCGATTATACAATTACAGGCAGGGTAACCGGTGTAGATCATAATCCCGTGGAATTGGCTACTTTGAGAATTGCCAAAGTTGGTAGTGCCAAAATCATTTCAACTACGCTGGCAGATACCAGTGGAAAGTTCAATATAATTGTCTATGAACAAGGTGATTATCTATTGACCGTATCTGCTATCAAAACAGACAGTTTAACGATGAAAATCACAGTAGGTGATTCGAAAATTGTTGAACTAAAAGATATCGTTTTAAAATCGGTACCGTATCAATTGGCCACCGTCAACATTTCAGGAAGCCGACCATTAATTAGGCAGGAAGCCGACCGGATCACTTATGACCTCCAGGCAGATCCGCAAAGCAAAGTAAGCAGCGTATTAGACATGATGCGAAAAGTGCCTTACCTCTCTGTGGATGGCGATGACAATATCCTGCTAAAAGGCAGTTCGGGATACCGTGTTTTTATAAACGGCAAGCCATCGGCAATGGTAGAAAGAAATCCTAAAGATGTGTTACGCAGTATCCCAGCCTCAACCATCAAAAGCATCGAGGTAATTACTACACCTCCGTCCAGGTATGATGCAGAAGGACTGGCAGGAATAATCAATATTATTACAAATAAAGATGTCGCTAACGGATATCACGGTTCAGTTAATATCAACGAAAAATGGCCTGTAGGCGGGCCAGGCGCTGGTGGTGCTTTTACTTTTAAAGAAGGGAAGTTTGGTATGTCTACACTTGCTGGTATTAGCCGAAATAACATACCTGAAACCAGTGGAGAACTAACACGGGTAACTACGGGAACCGATCCAACCAACCTGGAACAGCATAGCAACAATCAAAGCAACAGCCATACAGGCTATGCCGGGCTGGACCTTAGTTATGAACTCGATTCCCTTAATCTGATTTCTGGTCAGTTCAACTGGAACAGCAGTAAACAGACAGGATTGGCTTTTCAAACATCTATGCTAACCGGTTCAAAATTACAACAATACTACCTGGTCAATGATAATAACAGTAAAGGGCGCGGCCTTGATGCTGCTATTAATTACCAGCTGGGTTTTAAAGCGAATAAGGATCAGCTACTAACCATTTCCTATCGCTATTTGAAAAATAGCAATTCCTTGTTTAATAATATAGACGTATCTAATGAAATCAATTACAATGATCCTGATTATCATCTAACCAATGCCGAGAGCCTGACCGAACATACAGTGCAGGCTGATTATGTGCAGCCTATTGGTAAGATAATAATGGAGGCAGGCTTAAAAGGGATTTTTAGAAAGAATAAAAGTGACTTTCAATATTTAATAAAGAACCCGCTAACTGGCAATTATGACTTGGATCAAACAGGCTCAAATATTTTCAACAATAGTCAGGATGTGCTGGCCGCTTATAATAGTTATTCTTACCAAGCTGCGAAGTGGCAATTCAAAGCTGGTATTAGGGCAGAAGAAACCATTATTAATGGCGATTACAGTCAGGGTAGCGACCAAATACAACAAAGGTATTTAAATGTGTTACCCTCCATCGTTGCCAACAGGAAGTTTAACGATCTCAGCAGTTTGAGTTTATCCTATTCAATAAGAATACAGCGTCCTGCAATATCACAATTAAATCCATTTATCGACAGGTCTAATCCCAATTTCGAAACAAGTGGGAACCCTAATCTTAAGCCCATTACCTCCACCGCATTTCAATTAAGCTATCTTAAATCAAGTAAGTTAAGCTATAATATAGCATTAGGTTATTTATATTTTAACCAGGTAATCAACTCCTTCTCTTCGTTTAATCCTGCTACCAATGTAACGCTTACACGTTTTGAGAACTATGGTAAAGGCCGTGTGCTTAAATCAAATATTTATATAAGTTACCAAATTAATGACCATTGGAGCGTTAACCTGAATACCGATATTAGGCATGTTACCTTTTATGGGCTTGTAAATAACGTAACGATCAAAAATTCGGCGTATGATGCTTATGCATATGCCTCGAGCGGATACAGTTTTAAAAATGGTTGGCGTGCCAATGCAGATTTTACATACAGGAAGGCTGGTATTTTATTGCCGCTGGGAAGAACTAACGGTTTTAGGGCATCATCTTTCAGTGTAAATAAAGATATAGTTCAAAATAAATTAACGATTTCAGCTGCCGTAAGTAATCCATTTATCAAATATCGTTATGTGAACGAACAACTCACCGGACCCGATTTTCTGCAAACCAACAATTATCAAGTTTATTATCGAAGATTCACCATGAGTTTAAACTACAGATTTGGCAAGCTCAAAGAGGAAATAAAAAAGAATAAGCGCGGCATCAAGAATGATGACTTGTCTCACTAAAGCTTGGTAAAAAGTCTTCGACTATCTTTGCCAAAAGTGTTTGATTATTGTATATGAATAATCTTATTAGAAACTATAGAAATAATTATAGCTAAAATTTATTGAAATATAGTTAAATGTAGCAATTGGAGAGTTTGACATTATACCAAAACAAATATCATATTTTTTCTATTGGTCTGGTACAGAACGAAGTTACCATGGATGATTTGTTTGTGCCTTATTACAAGGTATCAATAGGATTCAAAATGCTGTTTTTATTCTATTGTTTTGCCCACTAAAAAACCAAAATTTTTGGTAAACACCTTATGCACTTACCCTAATTCTATGTCAAATTATTAATCTTAGTAAGCTAATTTCGTGACGATATGTAGGCATCAATTTTTGCGGAGCCAAGCATCATTAGGGCCTTTACACTACTTACAATCTTACTTATTTGATTTATGATGATATTGGTTCTTCAGATTTTATCGACGCACCTTTTCCTCGAGAATTATAAGGCAAGATCTTGCTGTTGAAATAATTTATCTTCAGTTCTGATTTTTTTCTCCACCGTTTAAACTTAGAAGACTTAACCGGCCGATGACTTTTTACCCACATGTTGAACGAATAAATTGGCCCATGTCCCGTAAACCTTTTCTCTCTGTTTCACTACAAGCATTAGATTTTCCACACCATATTGCAAAACTACTATTTGATACATCCGCTCTAATGTTTCTTCAAGCTTAGCAGGATGATCCATGTTCAGCCTCTTATCACGGTCACTATCGATTTTGGTAATAAGCCTTTTCATAAAGGCTTCCGCCGAATATTGGATTAACTGCTTTGTGTACAAAGCGATACTATCATAATCCGCATGTTCATCCAAATATGCTAATAGTCCTTTAAAATCCCCTTCCAAATTTCGCAGCGCGAGCGAAAAATCTGCAGCATCTTTATAAAACCCTGCAAGCTGTCTTGCATTTGCCAAAACCTGATTTCTCCATTTTTTAAATTGGGCATCAAGGTCAATACGGGAAAGAACAAAAGTATAATTGTCAAAATTAGGCTTGTATAGCAGCTCCCTTGAAAGAACTCCAACAAGCTTCTTCTCATCCTTGGTTTGGGTATAAATCTGTTTCAATCTTACCACATAATCCCTATCGTAAATAGAATCGGTGTTTTGATTAATTTGCTCAATACAGTAAGTTTCAGCAGTACTCAAATCTCCAAGCTCGATTAGAGAATCTATTAATTTAATGTTATACGCAATAGCATGCCTGATCGGCTGGAATATATCCTTGTATTCAGTAAAGTTTTTATTGATTACTACCATGTGCAGCAGCAACTGCAATAATTCTTTCGAGTCCTCGACTCTTTCATCTTTTCTAGCCTGATAAATTTCTGCTATAATCCCTGTTATCTTAGAGCGCATCTGGTCTGAGCTGGAATTAAATATATGCACGAATATATTCGTGTATTCCCGTCGAATCCCGGCATAACCATCAAGAAAAAATTCTTTCGAAAAATAGGATAGGCATTTAGTGGAAGTCTCATCATCGCGAATATTTAATAAAACCTCTTCTATCTGAGTTAAGATTTGCTTGAAATAAGTCTCAAACCTTTTACTGCTTGTGAGTATTCTATATTTGTATTCAATCACAGTAGCAATTAGGGCATGAACCTGCTTAAAATAATCTTCATTAGCTGGCTCAGCAAAATAGTGATCCAAAATCGGCTTATGAAGTTCCATCCACAGATCGACGATCTTTTTCACCTCAAAAACTTCGGCTTTTCGTCTTTTACTAATCACTGCCCTTACCGCATCATGGGTTAGCGCAATAATCTCCTCTGGTGTATAATTCTTGGATTTATCAGAGAATTCATTCATGAAAGCAATACTCAGATCTTTATTTTTCTTTAGCGTCTTTAAAATCCAGCCTCTAATATGCTCCGGATCAGCTTGTTCTATAGCCTGTTTTACAGGGTCGATCTTTTTGGTGGCGACCTTGGTTACCAGTTTTGTGCCTTTGGCAATAAAGGCTAAGAGTGCAATCTTATGCTGGCAAAATGAGAGATTACTTTTGCATTCACAAGTAGCTTTGATCACGGCGCCTTTTTCTAACTCTAGCCCGACATCATAACTTTTATCAAGCTCATCCACATAGGCTTCGAAACTGCTAGCTGAAACCTCATCACACTCTCTGACTGTGCATCGCTGTGATTTTTTGATCAGCTCACTATCCAATTTAGTCTTAAAATTCTTGCTGGTAATTTGGTCTTTCATTGTTCAAATTAGAATACTCAAAAATAGGTTTTTCACCTGATTATCTTAACTATTATAGTTTATACACAAAGCAAAACGACTTCCTTAGCCCAGACTTAAGTAGATCTTTAAAGTTTAGTTTAGAATCTTAAGGAAGTTTAGCCTAACCATAATTATTATGTTTCCCTGATTTAAGATAGCCAAGTTGACTGTTTGACATTAATGTTTCTGCCATTTCGAACAGCGAGCTGTTTTGGTGAGGTTGACTATATATCCAATAAAGAGGATCATATTTTTCCTGGCCTTGCTTACCAAGGGCAGCATAGGGTTATTTGTAAACAAGGGATCACCTGGTCTAAAGTTTAATGGATTATAAAAAAAACATGTGACATCATTTTCCCGCTCAAGAACGTGATTCTTATAATACGAGACAAGAAAAGCTTGTGAAAGAAATTTAATCTTCCGTTATTCTCTAATAAAATTAGAAGAATAAAAGCTTGAATCAGAAAACGACCATTTATCTATAAATCAAAAAAAACTGGTAAGTTCGGAATCTGCCCACAATTATATTATCTATCGTTAAAATGTGAATTTTTGATAGGTCCTAAGATTCGCTTTTTTTTTTGTCTAAAAAAACGAAGATGTTTAGGTTTTAACAAATGCCGTATTAATGCCAATACAACAACTGGTCACTTTACTTTCAACATTTTCGCTCCATAGACTGAGTTTGAAATAAAAATTAGTTCGTAAAAAACTAAGGCAGGATTGAGATCAGCCAGGGCAAGAATAAGAAAAGGAGGCAAGCCTGCTGGATATATCCAAAACACGGTTGCAAAAATTAAAGTGGTTAAAATTCTTTATGACATTGCTGATCACCAGTCTGAGCAAAAGATTGCATAGAGTCTTTATGTAAGTTGCGCAACTGGCTAAAGGTATCTAAAAGTTTCTGATAAAATAACTTATGCTACAGGCAAATAGACTATAAAATAATATAGGTCAACGAGCTGTTGACTGATTGCCAACAAAATTCAAGGACATTTAGAGGTCTTATGTTTAGTTCCCCATTTTCTCTAAATTTGCAACCCAATATTGCAGAATTTAAAATAATCATACAGTAATAGAAGATTTCATATCGGATATATCCATCTTTAAGTATCAAATTATTAACTAATGTCGTTATTTTTCAACTTAAATAGTACTATTACTTTTGGATCCTCTATTTCCCGGATATCATGATCTTGTTAAAATAATTGATGTAATTAAAATACCTGTTGACCGACGCGTCTAATCTAATCTATTTTATCACAGTGTATTTTTTACGCTAAATAAAAAAAATATTTCCCCTTGAACTTGAACTTAATGGTGAAAATCACTGGGTTCTTTTAGTAAACATTAACCCAAGGTTCGCCAGGTTCAACCACACCATATTTTACAGGCGATTTTAATGAAAATACATTTAAGCCAGGTTTTGAAAAGCAGCAATGGATAATTTACATAGATATGCTAGAAAACATCTCTCATCTTATTTGCAGTAGTAAGCTTCGAAGTGCCCTTTAAAATCAATATTCTGTTCCGGCCATTTCACATTAACTTGACCGCTCACCCTATCCCCTGTGATGGAACTGATGGTGATAATGGTTTGTTCTGAAGAGAATAATGAACCATTCTGACCGCTTGGATCGCCCGGATCATTAACTAAGATATATGTATCATTGCCCGAAAAAGTGCCTGTCTTTCTGGGCACCGTCAGGCGTATCGAAAAATCACTCAATGGTGAACTACAGGTTTTGGATCCATCTCCTGTCATGTATATACTGAACAAGTCTTCGGGGCGGTAGTTGTTCATGCCAAATTTTGTGTAGCGCTCCAGTATGACTTTTGCCGTAAAAGGCGATCCGTATAACTTACCTGTAACAACCGGCGGTAGATCTATGTCAGGTTGGGGTTGATCTTCCTTTTTCTTACAGCAAGTGAATATAATGATCAGTAAGATTAAACTAAAGAATCGTTTTAGGAGCTGATAAAAAGTCATTGTTATTGGGTTGGGTAAAAGTATATTGAATTGGTAGGATTAATAAATGCATCATTGAAATACCAGAATGTACTATGATTTCATCCTGACCGAGCCCAGACAAACTTCACCTTCTTGGATTCCGATAATCCATATATTTAAAAATTTAATCCGGTCTTTAGTCAGCGTTTCTAGGTATATCGATTCGCACATGGGTGCCACCGAACCATAGGTTCCACGGTTAGGGTATTTTGCGGCCAGTTCTGCATCACGAAGTTGGATCCAAATCCGCTGAGCATTCCTGAATTTTTTAATGAAAATAGTTTCCCTGGAATAGCTTTTCAGGATCTTTTGGTATACGACATTTAGTTCCGCATCTGCCCTTTTAAAGTCTGAATAGGCCTTATTCATGGCGGTTTGAGACTGTGCAAAATTCGGAG
>Ga0247810_10001431_pt1 | contig 15072 bp, 15 predicted proteins | sample UWRJL119311C1_FD_179918 | JGI IMG/M metagenome (GOLD analysis project Ga0247810, IMG submission 179918) | Plant litter microbial communities from Arlington Agricultural Research Station in Wisconsin, United States - UWRJ-L119-311C-1 | ecosystem: Environmental > Terrestrial > Plant litter >...
CGCGACGCCGGCCACAAGACGATCCTCGTGACGGGCACGATCGACCTCATGGTCACGCCGCTCCTCCCCTACTTCGACGAGGTCGTGGCCGGCTCGATGCACGAGCGGGACGGCGTCCTCACCGGTTACCTCGCCGACCCGCCGCTCGTGGACGAGGCGCGCGCAGCGTGGCTCCGCCACTACGCCGCGACGCACGACGTCAACCTCAGCCAGTCCTACGGCTACGGTGACAGCCACGCCGACCTCACCTGGCTCCAGCTGCTCGGCAACGCGAATGCGGTCAACCCCGATCTGCCGCTGTACCGTCACGCGCAGGAGAAGCGCTGGAACATCCTCGACTGGAAGCGCGGGGCGACCCCCGCTCCCGTCGCAAACGAGCAGGGCACCGAATCACCGTCCGACGCGGAAGGAGCAGGTTCCTCCTCCGCAAGGTAGGGAGAACCGGAGCAGCCATGGCATTCGACATCGACAAGTTCACCAGCACCTCGGTCCACGTCAACTGGAGCGACCTGGACTTCGACGAGTTCAAGACGAACCCGCTGCCCGCGTCCACGCTGCGCAGCCTCCGCTACATGTGCGACATCGAGTACCACACGGTCTGCTACCTCCGTGACCTGCTCGTCACCCCCTCCCACAAGGAGGACGAGGTCAGCGCGTTCATGACGATGTGGAACCGCGAGGAGTTCTGGCACGGCGAGGCCCTCGCCGCCGTCCTCGGCGCCCACGGTGTCACCGTCGACTTCGACGAGCTCAAGGCGACCCGCCTCAAGCTCGGCTGGAAGGATCGCCTCGACCCGGTCAAGCAGTCCCTCCTCGGCAACATCGTCGGCAAGGACTTCATCGCCGTCCACATGATCTGGGGAGCCGCGAACGAGTGGTCGGCCGTCGCCGCCTACAACCGTCTCGCCGACCTCGAGAAGCACCCCGTGCTCGCCGTCCTGCTCCGCCGCATCGCGAAGCAGGAGGCCCGCCACGTCGCCTTCTACGCCACCCAGGCCCGCGACCGTCTCGCCCGGAGCAAGAAGGCCCAGGTGCTCGCACGCTTCGCCCTCAGTAAGGCGTGGGGCCCGGTCGGCTCCTCCGTCATGCCCGACGAGGAGGTCACCCACGTCATGGGTCACCTGTTCGGCAGCGAGGACGGCATGAAGGAGATCCGGAAGCTCGATGAGCACGTCGCGCGCATGCCCGGTCTCCAGGGTCTGACGATCGTCGAGACCGCCATGAAGAAGTTCGGGGTCGCCGCCTAGGCGAGCCCGACCCACGGGCTCTGCCGGGGTCGCCGCCTAGGCTTTCACAGTGCGTGCGGCGGGCGGCTGACGCCCGGCAGCACGGCGGAAGCCGGGTCGGCATCCTGGTGCACGATGCGGTTGCGCTCGTCGACGTGCACGATTCGCGGATCGAAGGCGCGCGCCTCCGCATCGTCCAGCTGCGCATAGGCGATGAGAATCACCAGGTCCCCAACGTGGACGAGATGTGCGGCTGCGCCGTTGATCCCCAGCACCCCCGAGCCACGTTCCCCGGCGATCGTGTAGGTCTCCAATCGCGCGCCGTTCGTGACGTCGACAATCGCGACCTGCTCCCCCGGCAGGATGCCTGCCGCGTCCAACAGGTCGAGATCCACCGTCACCGAGCCGACGTAGTGCAGGTCGGCGTGAGTGACGGTGGCGCGGTGGATCTTGCCGGAGAGCATGGTGCGGAGCATGCCGTCCACGCTAACCGGTGGTCAGGCGAGCTGCTCGCGGACGAGCGGGACGACCTTCTCGCCATAGAGGCGGATGCTCGAGAGCAACTGCTCGTGCGGCATGCGTCCGTTCGAGTACTTGAGGTCGAAGCGGTCCATGCCGATCGCCTCGTGCGTGGCGACGATCTTCGCCGCGACCGTCTCCGGCGAGCCGACGTAGAGCGCGCCGTAGGCGACCTCCCCGTCGTACTGCTCGCGGGTCATGGGCGGCCAGCCGCGCTCGGCGCCGATGCGGGCGTGCATGGCGCTGTAGAAGGGCCACAGCTCGTCGGCCGCCTGCTCATCGCTGTCGGCGACGTAGCCGGGCGAGTGCACGCCGATCGGGCGCGCGTCGTGACCGAACTGGGCGAGCGCCCGGCGGTACAGGTCCGCGTAGGGGGCGAAGCGGGCCGGCTGACCACCGATGATCGCCAGGGTGAGCGGCAGCGCGTACTTTGCGGCGCGCACGACGGACTCCGGCGAACCGCCGACGCCGACCCAGGTCGGGATCGACCCCTTCTCGGTCTTCGGGTAGACCTCCTGGTCGGTCAGCGGGGGGCGCAGGTTGCCGCTCCAGGTGACCGGACCCTCCTTGAGCAGTTCGGCGAAGAGTTCGAGCTTCTCCTCGAACAGCTCCTCGTACTGCTGCAGCGGGAGGCCGAAGAGAGGGAAGGACTCGGTGAACGAGCCGCGACCGACGATGATCTCGGCGCGGCCGTTGGAGACAGCGTCGAGGGTCGCATAGCGCTGGAAGACCCGGATCGGGTCGTCGGAGCTGAGGACCGTGACCGCGGAGCCGAGGTGGATCCGCTCGGTGCGGCTCGCGATCGCGGACAGCACCATCTCGGGGCTCGAGACGGCGAAGTCGTCGCGGTGGTGCTCGCCGATGCCGATGAAGTCGATGCCGAGCTGGTCGGCGAGGACGGCCTGGTCGACGACGTTGCGGATGACCTCCGGGTAGGTCAGGTCGATGCCGTCGGGCCCTTCGGTGACGTCACCGAAGGTGTCGAGGCCGAATTGGAGCTGAGCCATGAGCGTTCCGTTCGTTGCGGGTTCCATGCGAATGTATCGGACTGTCCAACCGCGTTCGGGCGATTCCCATTCCCCCTCCCTAGCGTGAAGGACATGACGAACACACGGGAGACCCGGTTCGACACGTCGGAGGCCGTCGCTGCAGCCTTCGGCAGACCCCTCATCGCCTACGGGCTCCCCGTCGGAGCTGCCCTCGCGATCGGGGAAATCGCGACCCGGCTCGCCCCTCCCGTCGTGGCCACGCTCGTCACCGTCGTCCTGCTCGTCGTCGCCCACGCCGTCGGGGCGGCAGCGGTGGCCCGGCTGGTGGCAATCGCCTCCGCGAGCGTGCCCGCATCCTGGGCATTCGCCGGCGGGCGACTGCCGCGCGCCCTCCTGGGCACCGTCTATCCGGCGGCCTTCGTGGTGATCGCCACGCTCCTCGTCACCGCTGTGGGCGTCCTCCTCCCCGGGATGCCGGCCTTCATCGCCCTCGCACTGGCTCTCCTCGTCGCCATCATCGTCGTCCCGACACTGCGCACCCTGCCGTTGCTGGTGCTCACGGAACGACGTGGCGCGGCGGCCATCCGCGACTCGTGGGGGCCCACGGAGGTGTCGCGCACCGCGCCGGTGCTCGTCGTAATCGCCACCGTCGCCGCGCTCGTCCTCGCGAGCCTCGCGCTGGCGCCGATGGCGGTGCCGATCGTGACAGGTGTCGTCCTGTCCTTGGTCGCGATCGTCGGCGCCACGGTGCTCGTGACGGTGGCGAGCGTGCAGGCCCTGCAACGCGTGCAGGAACTCGACGACACCGAATCGCTCGTCGCGGCCTAGGCCTCCTGGGCCAGGAGCTCCCCGAGGCTCAGACCGCGCTTCCCGGTGATCCGCTCGACGTCGTCGCTGATGACCGCCAGCTCGCCCGAGGCGATCGCCGTGTAGGTGCTCACCCAGGCCTCGACCTGCCAGTCCGGTGCGCCGAAGGAGGCACGGGAGGCGAAGGCCTCCTCGAGCGTCTCGTTCTCGAAGCGCGTCGGCTTCCCAGCGGAGGTGAGGATCTCGGCCGCATCCTCGAGCGAGATCGCCTTCGGGCCGGTGAGGTCGTAGGCCACATCGCGGTGCTCGGCCGGCTTCCGGAGGACGGTCGCCGCCACTCGGACGACGTCGTCGCGGGCGACCGCCGAGACGCGTCCGTCCCCGGCCGGACCCCGGATGACGCCGTCCGGCCCGGCGAGGTGCGGGAGGAAGTCGGCGTAGAGGTTGTCGCGCAGGAATGTCCAACCGAGGCCACTGCGCTCGATGTGCTTCTCCGTCGCGTGGTGGTCGCGGCCGAGCGTGAAGACGGCATCCTCCGCCGCGCCGAGGAAGGACGTGTAGACCACGTGACTCACGCCCGCCTCGGCGGCGGCGTCGATCATCGTGCGGTGGTCGTCGACCCTGGTCTCGCTCTCGGCAGCGGAGACGAGTAGGAGCGTGTCCACCCCGGTGAGCGCGACGACGGCCGCGGCGCGATCGGAGTAGTCGACCCGGAAGCCGACCGCGTCCTTGAGAACCGGCGGCTCGCTCCGGGACAGCAGCCGCAACGGGACGCCGGCGTTCGCCAGCTGACGGGCGACCCCGCCACCGATGTGGCCGGTAGCACCCGTGATCGCGAGGGCGGGGAGTTCGTCGCTCATGCCGGGTACGCCGATCCGGTGAGAAGCTTCGCGAGGTGCGCGGCGTTCTTCGCGACAGTAGCGTTCGTTCCCGCCGTCGCCTCGGGCGTCTTCTTGAGGTCGTTGTAGTCGGTGCCCTGCATGGCCTCGCCGTTCCAGTACGTGACGCCCTGCGCCGGGATCGTGTAGCCGACGTCGTTGAGCGCCTGGAAGACCTGCGAGCTGATGTGGTGCGCGCCGTCCTCGTTGCCGACGACTGCGACGATGGCGACCTTGTCGAGGAGGCTCGGTCGGCCGTCCTCCTGCGTCTCCGCCAGCTCGGCGTCGAGCCGTTCCAGCACGCGCATGGCGACCGAGGAGGCCTGCCCCATCCAGGTCGGGACGGCAAGCAGCAGGATGTCGGCGGCGAGCAGCTTCTCGCGGATGGCGGGCCAGGCGTCCCCGTCACCCATGTCGGTCTCGACGCCGGGCTTCACGTCGTGGTCGACCACGCGGAGGGTCTCCCCGGTCACGTCGTATTTCGCGAGCTCGGCGAGCACCTGCTCGGCGATGAGCAGGCTGCTGGAAGGGGCGGGTGATGGCTTGAGGGTCGTGACGAGCGCGAGTGCTTTCAGGGTCATGGATCCATGGTGGCGAACGGCGGGAGCCATGGACCGGACATAGAGCAGACGAGCAGGAATCGCTCAGTCGGCAAGCGGGTTGGCCGCCATCCCCTCCGTGACGAGCAGCACGAGCACCGCGTCGGATCCGAGGCCCAGTTGCTCGCGCGGAACGGCACGCACCGCCGCGAGGCTCGACGCTCCGCACGGCCCGGCGTCGACGCCGAGGGCCTGCAGGTCGCGAGTCGCGCGGATCGCCTCGGTGTCCGAGACGGCGACCGCCGCGTCGACACCGTCGCGCATCGGCGCCCAGGCACCCGGCGAGACGACGCCGCAGTTGAGGCCGTTCATGGCCGTGTGACCGGTCGCAACCGCCACGGGCGTGCCCGCCTGCAGGGACGCGAGCACGCAGGCGGCGGTGTCGGGCTCGACGACGAGGACGACGGCAGCATCGGGGGCTCCGACCCGGTGATGGTGCACGGCCGCCTCGGCGAGCGCCCCCACGCCGGTCGGGGCGGTGACCAGCGAGGCGGGGCCGGCCCCGGCTTCCGCCAGCTGCTCGTCGATCTCGGCGAACAGGGTGGAGTAGCCGTCGGTGATCCAGCCGGGGATCTGCTCGTAGCCGGGCCAGGCGGAGTCCTGCACGAGGAGCGCGCCGGTCGCCTCGGCCTCCCGACGGGCGTACTGGACGACGTCGTCATAGTGGGTCGCGAGGACCGTGAGCTCGGCACCCTCGGCCGCGATCGCCTCGCGGGCCGCCACCGTGATGGTGTCGGGCACGAATATGCGGGCCGTGACTCCGAGCAAGGCGGCCATGTGGGCGACGGCGCGACCGTGATTGCCGTCGGTCGCCGCCACGATGGTGCGCGAGGTCGGCGGCACATCGTCGAGGGTGGTGCCGCCGAGCGCCCGGACGATCGCGTGGGACGCGCCGAGGATCTTGAAGGCCGGCATGCCGAGACGGCCGCTCTCCTCCTTCGCGAAGACCCGACCGACGCCGAGCTCGGCCGCGATCGATGGCAGCTCGACGAGCCGGGTCGGCGCGTAGCCGGGCAGCGTGCGGTGGAAGGCGCGGGTGTCGGTGCCCGCCCGCGGCGAGACCCAGGAGCGGGCGGCGGGGTTCGAGTAGAGGCTCACGCCTCCATTCTCGACCCCGCCGCCGCGACTACTCCTTGGCGACAGGCTCCGCCGTGCTGGCGGAGGTGCGCGATGCGGCCTCGAGTTCCTCGGCCTCCGCTCCCCCGACGGCCTCGCCGCGGGCGACCATGCCGGCCGTGTCCGAGAGCGGGATCTGCTTGAGGAAGATCGAGAGCAGCAGCGCGATCGCGATGAACGGCAGCAGGTACCAGAACACCGGGGCGAGCGCGTCGGCATAGGCCGTCACCACTCCCTCGCGGATCTCGTCGGGCAGCGCGTTGAGCACCTGCGGGTCGATCGTCGAGGTGGCCGCGGAGGCCTCTTCGGCGCTCGCGCCGGCTCCCGTGAACACGCCCGTCAGGTTCTCGGTGAGGCGCGTGGTGAAGATGGTGCCGAACACGGCCACGCCGAGGGATGCACCCATCTCGCGGAAGTAGTTGTTCGTGCTCGTCGCCGTCCCGATCTGGGTGGCGGGCACCGCGTTCTGGGCGACCAGGACCACGACCTGCATGATGAGGCCGAGCCCGGCGCCGAAGAAGAACAGGAAGACGCAGATCAGCCAGATCGGGGTGTCCGCGCTCAAGGTGGTCATCGCCACCATCGCCATGCCGGTCAGCAGGGTGCCGATGATCGGGAAGATCTTGTACTTACCGGTCTTCGAGATCGCGATGCCCGAGCTGATGGAGGTGCCCATGAGCCCCACCATCATCGGCAGCATGAGGAGACCGGAGGCCGCCGCCGAGGTGCCGGACGACATCTGCAGGAAGGTGGGAACGAAACCGATCGCGGCGAACATGCCGAGCCCGAGGGTGAGGCCGATGAGCGTCGCGTTGACGAAGGTCGGGTTCTTGAACAGGCTGAGCGGGATGATCGGGTCCTCCGCGCGGGACTCGACGAGGACGAAGAGCAGCGCCGCGACGACCATGCCGATGCCGAACAGCCAGGTCTCGATCGCGTCCCAGCCGAAGGCGCCGTCGCCGCCGAAGTCGGTGAAGAAGATGAGGCAGGTGGTGAAGGCGGAGAGGAGGACGACGCCCGCGATGTCGATGCGCTTCGTCGCCTTCTTGCTCGGCAGACGGAGCGCGAACCAGGCGATCGCGAACGCGGCGATGCCGACCGGGATGTTGATGTAGAACGCCCACTGCCAGGTCATGTGGTCGACGAAGAAGCCGCCGAGGAGGGGGCCGCCGACGGCCGAGAGGCCGAAGACCGCGCCGAGCGGGCCGAGGTACTTGCCGCGCTCGTTGGCCGGGACGATGTCCGCGATGATCGCCTGCGACAGGATCATGAGGCCACCGCCGCCGAGACCCTGCATGGCACGGAACATCACCAGCTGGGTGAAGTCGCCCGCGAAGGCGCAGCCGACCGAGGCGATCGTGAACAGCGCGATCGCGATGAGGAAGAGGTTGCGTCGTCCGAGGACGTCCCCGAACTTGCCGTAGACGGGCATGACGATCGTCGTTGCCAGCATGTAGGCGGTCGTCAGCCAGACCTGGTGCTCGACGCCGCCGAGCTGGCCGACGATCGTCGGCATGGCGGTGGAGACGATCGTCTGGTCGAGGCTGGAGAGCAGCATGCCCGCGATGAGCGCGGAGAAGATGATCCAGATGCGGCGCTGGGTCAGCAGCAGCGGCTGGTCGCCCTTAGTGGCGGTTGCGGTCATTCTCGGGGGTCCTTGTCGTGGTGGGGGTGAAGATGCGGCGGGCCGCGCTGAGGTGGATGGCGGCGATGTCGCCGAAGGACTGCTCGTTGTCGGCCTGGAAGTACTCGTAGCCGCTCCGGCGCAGGATCATGATCGAGAACATGGCCGCGGCACGGGCGGCGGGGTCCTCGAGGTCGAGGTGCTCGCGCACCGCGATGGCCCGGGTGAGACGGTCCTCGTCCTCACTCGAGTCCTTGAGAAGGTCGGCGAGCAGACGCGGTTCACGATCGACGGCGGCGAGGAAGTCGACGATCTCGTCGCGGGACATGCCGCTGGCCTCGAACTGCGCGACGAGGAACTCGATGAGGACCTCGGGAAGCAGGTCACCCGCCGGCGGCGAGTAGGCGAACTCGGCGAGCGCCTCCTCGAGCTGCTCGACGGGTCGGGCGCCGAGGACGGCACTCTCCTTGGTCGGGAAGTAGTTGAAGAAGGTACGGCGGGACACGCCCGCGAGCTCGCTGAGCTCCTCGATGGTGAACCCGGAGAGCCCGTGGACGGCGGTCAGGCGACGGGCGTGGCGGACGAGGTCCGCGCGGGTCTGCGCCTTGCGCGACTCCCGCGTGTTTGCACTATCGACCATGAAGTGCATTTTTGCACTTTCGGTGCCATCGTGCAAGTTGCGGCGTCGGTGCACAACCACTGGGCGTTGCCTGCAAGCCTGCTCGGAGCCACATTGCCCGCCGATACCGTGAAGCATGCCCCGCAGAACCGTCGCCATCTTCGCGCCCTCCCCCGTCCTGACCGTCACCATCGAGGAGAACAGCGAAGGGCCCGACGTCCACATCCACGCCGGTGGCCAGGGGGTGTGGCAGGCGCGGATGCTGCGAGAGTTCGACATCGACGTCACCCTCTGCGCGGTCCTCACCGGCGAACCGGGGACGGTCCTCAAGCACCTCATCGACGACGAGGAGTTCACGGTCCACTCCTTCCACCGCGAGGGACGCGGCGCGGCCTACGTGCACGACCGACGCGGCGGTCAGCGCGAAAGCGTGGTCGAGGCGGAGGGCGACCCCCTCACGCGTCACGACATCGACGAGATCTACGGCATCACCCTCGCCGCCGGGCTGGAGGCGGGGACGGCGATCCTCAGCGGCCCGGCCGGCGACGAAGGCCTGCCCGCCGATACCTATCGCCGACTCGCGGCAGATCTGCGCACCGGCGGCTGCCGCGTCGTCGTGGACCTGGCCGGGGAACGCCTGGCGGCGTCCCTCGCCGGCGGCGTCGACGTCGCCAAGGTCAGCGATGAGGAGCTTCTCGACGACGGTCGGATCAGCGAGAAGGAGACCCGCGCGATCCTCGAGGCGATGCGTGCCATCCGCACCGAGGGCGCCGACACCGTCATCGTCACGCGCGCCGAAGAGCCGGCGCTGGTGTTGAGCGACGAGGGCGCCTTCGAGGTCACCGGCCCGCAGATGGAGGTCGTCGACCACCGGGGTGCCGGCGACTCCCTCACGGCCGGTGTCGTCGCGACGCTGGTGCACGGCGGATCGCTCGAGGACGCCATCATCACCGGCGCGGCGGCCGGCGCAGCGAACGTCACCCGACACGGGCTGGCGACGAGCGACATCGCGGCCATCGAGGCGCTCAAGAAGCTGGTGCGGATCGAGCGGATCGGAGACGCCTCATGACCCGGGTCCTCATCACGAACGACGACGGGATCGACTCCCCCGGACTCCACGTGCTGGCCCGAGCCGCCAGGGGCCTCGGGCTCGACGTCATCATCGCCGCACCCGCGGAGCAGTCCTCCGGCAGCAGCGCGGGCATCCTGGGCGCGGGGCCCGGCGGCCACATCGGGCGCGAGCGTCGCACCGTCGACGGCCTCGAGGACGTGCCCACCTGGGCGGTCCGGGCCCACCCCGGCCTCATCTCCCTCATCGCCGCGCACGGCGCCTTTGGGGACGCACCCGACCTCGTGCTGAGCGGCATCAACCACGGAGCGAACGTCGGGCGGGCCATCCTCCACTCCGGCACGGTCGGCGCCGCCCTCACCGGAGGCGTCAACGGGGCCCGCGGCATCGCCCTGTCTCTCGACGTCGGCATGGCCCCCACCGCGTTCCACTGGGAGGCTGCGGCGCTCCACCTCGAGCGCCTGATCCCCCTCGTCCTTGCCGAACCGGTCGGCACCGTTCTCAATCTCAACGTCCCGAACACGCCGGGGCCGCACACCCTGGTGGCGGCCGACCTCGCCCCCTTCGGCATCGTGCAGACGACGGGCGCCGTCTTCACCGACGACGACGTGCAACTGACCATCGCCGACCCGGCGGACGAGTTCGACCCGGGCACGGACGCGGCCATGCTCGCCAGCGGCTATGCGACCCTCACGAGCATCACGGGGGTCGGCGAGCGGGCGGTGCCGCCGCTCTAGCGCAGGAAGGCGGCCATCCTGCCGAGGGACCTCTTCGCCTCCGGCAGCGCGGGGACGGCCGGGAAGACGTGGAAGCCCTCCGCCACGAGGTCGAGGTCCACCGTGCCACCCGCCGCGCGGATCCGCTCGGCCAGCGCGACCGCGTCGGGGAGGAGGATGTCGCGTCCACCCTGCACGAGGTGGACGGGCGGCAGGCCCGTCACGTCGCCGAGACCCGGGCTCGCGAGCGGTGAGCGCACGTCGCCGCGCGACCACCACTCCCCGGCGGCGCGGAGACCCGGAAGCGCGAGCATCCGCTCGCGCGGCAGCACGGCGGCGATCTCGGGGTTGCCGAGCGTCACATCGAGCCACGGCGCCACGAGCATGACGCCCGCGGGCTGGACACCGCCGGCGTCCCGCATCCTCATGGCCTGGCCGAGCGCGAGGCCGCCGCCGGCCGAATCACCGCCCAGGAACAGGCGGTCGGTGCGGATCTCGGCGACCGTCGCATCGAGGAGCGCGTAGGCCTCGTGCATCTCGTGCTCGGGGGCGAGCCCGTAGAGCGGCACGGTGACGGTGACCCCGGCGTCCCGCACGAGGGTCGCGAGCATCGTCCAGTGCCGGTCGAGGATCGGGTAGGTGTAGCAGCCACCGTGCAGGTAGACGAGGTGGGTGCCGGTGGCGCCCTCCTTCGGGTCCAGGTGCACGAGGCGACCGTCGCGGCGGATGTGCGCGACCTCGGCGATCGCGGCGTTGGGCTCGGCGGGCACGCGCGTACGCGCGGTGGCGAGCACCGACTCCGGGGTCCTCGTCGTCACCGGGAGGAACCGCAGCAGCTGGTTCGTGACGGCGAGCGCGAGGGACATCAGGCGTCCAGGTCCGCGATCGCCTGAGGGCTGGTGAGAGCCGGGAGCAGCCCGGGGAACCGCGCGTCGAGATCGGCGGCACGCAGCCGCACGTAGTGGTTGCGGCCCTCGACTGTCGTCTCGGTGACGCCCGCCTCGCGGAGGGTGCGGAGGTGGTGCGAGAAGGTCGACTTCTGCAGGTCGAGGCCGAACTCGGCCGGCGAGCAGGAGTGGCGCTCACCGTCGGCGAGGACGGAGACGACGCGGACGCGCCCCGGGTCCGCGAGAGCCTTGAGCACGTCAGTGAGACGGATGTCCTCGACCGCGGGAATCGGGTACTCGGACATCTCACGCTCCTTCGGTTCGATATGCGTCGAACCATCATGGTAGCGTGACGGTATGACGACGATCGAACAATCATACCGCTCGGTCGTCGGGCGGATCCTGCTCCTCAGCACCGCGCTCTTCCTCGTCGGCACCAACGCGTTCGTCATCGCGGGCGTCCTGCCCGCGATCGCCGAGACGCTCGACGCGGAGACCGGCCAGGTCTCCCTGGCGATCACCGCCTACTCCGCTGTCGTCGCCATCGCATCGCCTGCTCTCGCGATCCTGCTGCCACGGGTGCCGCGCACCCGGCTCATGGTGATCGGCCTCGTCCTCATCGCGGCCGGCACCGCCCTGGCCGCGCTCTCGGTCACGCTGCCCATGTTCTTCGCCGGGCGCATCGTCGCCGCCCTCGGTGGCGCCGCGCTCGTGCCTGTCGCCACCGCGACCGCCGTCGCGATCGCGCCGCCGGCCCACCGCGCACGGGCCATCGCCCTCACGGCCCTCGGCTTCACCGCGTCGACCGCCGTCGGCTCCCCCCTCGGCACGGCGCTCGGGGCAGTGGGCGGGTGGCAGATCCCGCTCCTGGCCGTCGCCGCGCTGGCCGGCGTTCTCGCGATCGCCGTCGCACTGCGCGTCCGTGACGTCCCCCTGCCGCCCGTCGTCAGTCTCCGCCACCGCTTCTCGCCGCTGGCCAACCCGCGCATCCTCAGCGTCATCGCGACGCAGGTGTTCGTCGTCGCCGGGTTCAACCTCGTCTACATCTTCAGCTCGGTCGTCACCCGCGAGGCCACCGGCGGGGACGGAACGCTGCTCGCGATGCTGCTCATGGTCTACGGCGTCGCCGGCATCGCCGGCAATCTGGTCTTCGGTCGCCTCACGGATCGGATCGGCAGTCGACTCGCGGCGAGCCTACTGCTCGGGTCTCACGCGCTCGTCCTGCTCGTCATGCCCTTCGTGGAGGCGTCGTTCATCGGGATCGCCGCCGTTTTCGCCCTGTGGGGGCTCGTCGCCTTCGGTGCGAGCATCCCCGTGCAGGACCGCCTCGTGCAGATCGAGCCGGCGACCGCGGGCGTCGCCCTGTCGTGGTTCACGACGGCGCTCTACCTGGGGGTCGCCATCGCCCCGCCGCTCGGAACGGCAGCCCTCGCCGCCGGGGGCGCACACCTCATCCCCCTGGTCGGCGCCGCGTGCACGCTGCTCGCGTTCCTCGCCTTCCAGCTCGGCTTCCTCCGCCGCCGTCGAAGTGGCTCAATGCTGAGCGCCGCTGAGCGCGCGCAGGTTTAACGAGCGCGCGGCGGTTCACACCTCAGCGGCCTCGACAAAACCCCGCGCGCTCGACGACGCGCAGCATTGGGCAACGAGGGCTAGTCGGTACCGGAGTCGAAGGCGGCGCTGTTGATGGACTCGTCCGTCGCGTCCGGCGTCTCCGAGCCGGCGATCGCGTCGCTGCCGCCCTGCTCCAGCTTGCCGATGAGGCGCGAGACCTCACCGCCGATGATGCCCTGCGCGGTGTACTGCTCGAGACGCGCGCGCGAGTCGGCGATGTCGAGGTTGCGCATGGTCAGCTGGCCGATGCGGTCGTCCGGGCCGAAGGCGGCCGAGCCGACGCGCTCCATCGAGAGCTTTTCGGGGTGGTAGCTGAGGTGCGGGCCGGTGGTGTCGACGATCGTGTAGTCGTCGCCACGGCGGAGGCGGAAGGTGACCGTGCCGGTGACGGCGGAGGCGACCCAGCGCACGATCGACTCGCGCAGCATGAGCGACTGCGGGTCGAGCCAGCGGCCCTCGTACATGAGACGGCCGAGACGACGACCCTCCTGGTGGTACGTGGCGATGGTGTCCTCGTTGTGGATGCCGTTGAGCAGGCGCTCGTAGGCGGCGTGCAGCAGGGCCATGCCCGGCGCCTCGTAGATGCCGCGGCTCTTCGCCTCGATGATGCGGTTCTCGATCTGGTCGGAGACGCCGATGCCGTGACGGCCACCGATCGTGTTCGCCTCCTTGACGAGCTCGACGGCGTCCGTGTACTCGACGCCGTTGATGGAGACCGGGCGTCCCTCGAGGAATCCGATGGTCACGTCCTCGGTCGCGATCTCGACGTCCTCGCGCCACGAGGCGACACCCATGATCGGCTCGACGATGAGCACACCGCGGTCGAGGTACTCGAGCTCCTTGGCCTCGTGCGTCGCGCCCCAGATGTTGGCGTCGGTCGAGTAGGCCTTCTCGGTCGAGTCGCGGTAGGGGAAGCCGTGCGCGACGAGCCACTCCGACATCTCCTTGCGGCCACCGAGCTCGGTGACGAACTGGGAGTCGAGCCACGGCTTGTAGACGCGCAGGTTCGGGTTGGACAGCAGGCCGTAGCGGTAGAACCGCTCGATGTCGTTGCCCTTGTAGGTGGAGCCGTCGCCCCAGATGTCGACGTTGTCCTCCTTCATCGCGCGCACGAGCATGGTGCCCGTGACGGCGCGACCGAGGGGGGTCGTGTTGAAGTAGGTCTTGCCGCCGGAGCGGATGTGGAAGGCGCCGGTCTGCAGGGCGACGAGACCCTCTTCGACGAGCATCGCCTGGCAGTCGACGAGGCGGGCGATCTCGGCGCCGTACTCGAGCGCGCGGCTCGGCACGGCGTCGATGTCGGGCTCGTCGGGCTGGCCGATGTTGGCCGTGTACGTGCACGGGATCCCGCCCTTGTCGCGCATCCACGCGACCGCCACGGAGGTGTCGAGACCTCCCGAGAACGCGATACCGATGCGCTCGCCGACAGGGAGGGAGGAGAGAACCTTGGCCATGGTTAAAGGATAGTGGCGGGGCCGCATCCCTTCGGACACGGCCCCGCCACGCTCTCTTTTACGCTCAGTCCTCGTGCTCGTCCTCGACCGAGACGCCGGCGATCTCGTTCGGGGCGGCATCGAGCTCGACCGAGGCGAGCACCTCGCCCGTGTGGCCGTCGAGACGGTGCACGGAGTTGGTGGCCGGGTCGGTCACGTACACGTCGTGTCCGCGGACGAAGATGGCCGGGCGTGCCTCCTGCCAGTCGAGCGGCTCGCTCCACCCACCGATGACGTCCCAGCTGTCGGTGATCTCGCCGGTGGCCGGATCGATCACGTACACGGCACCGTCGGTGCCGAGGATGTACGCCTCACCGTGCGCGCCGCGTGCGAGCGAGCGGAAGGTGTAGCTGACACCTTCGGGCAGGTCGACGACCGACATGGTCGCGGTCTCGCTGTCGACCAGGACGAACTGGTTCGGGCGCTCGAGTTCGGCCTCGGCATCGGTCTTGTAGTCACCGAGGAGGATGGGCGACTCGTGCGAGCCACGGAGGTTGCCGGATCGGGCGTAATCCGCGGGGGCGTCCACCTTCACGAAGGCGCCGTCCTTGTAGAGGAGCACGCCGTCCTCGCAGCCGAAGGCGGCGACCTCGCCGGCGGCGACGGCCTCACCGTGGATGCCGACGCAGTCGCTGCTGGAGGCGATCTCGGTGCCGTCCCCGTCGAGGGCCACGGCGCCGTCGCGTCCCTCCTCGGAACCGACGGTCACGAGGAAGGTGCCGTCCTCGAGCTCGACCGCCACACCGTGGTGCGGTGCCGCGGCGGTGTAGGTCGCTGCGGCGGCGGGGCCCTCGGCGACATCGTGGCTGTCGATCGTGTAGGCCTCGCCCGTGCCGTCGAGGAAGAAGACGGTCTTGTCGGCGTGCAGCACGACGTGGCCGGGCTTGCTGCCCGGGTACGTGACATCGGTGAGTTCACC
>Ga0247810_10001432_pt1 | contig 15061 bp, 12 predicted proteins | sample UWRJL119311C1_FD_179918 | JGI IMG/M metagenome (GOLD analysis project Ga0247810, IMG submission 179918) | Plant litter microbial communities from Arlington Agricultural Research Station in Wisconsin, United States - UWRJ-L119-311C-1 | ecosystem: Environmental > Terrestrial > Plant litter >...
CGTTATATTTCAGTGGGATCAAGTGTATTGTATTGACTACGTACAAAGGGGTGTTTATATACCCAAATGGTATCACGTAGTCATGTGACTAGGTCACATGACTAGTATACACCAACACTTTTACTTAATTTAGTTATTATGAGGTTTCAAGGCAGAGTAATATAATATTCAAAGATATTAATTCTTAATAACTAGTCAAATTTAATATAAATTAATCTCTATCTTTCTTAAGGCTTTGATTTCATTCACTTTATATTAAAGGCTAGTTAAAGCTTTATTAAATGAAATATAAGATATTATAAAATAATATTAATCTGTTTCTCAAAATTACCTTAACTTTTTTATAATTCTTTTTAAGCTTAACAAATAAGTCTTTTTTAGACTTTGTTAATACTTTAGCTTCTTTTCTTTATTATAAAATAGTCAATTTTTTCAAGACTTATCAAATAAATTTATAATATATATTTATTCTATAACAGACGTTTTGTGAGGCTCCAAAGTTATAAGGCTCGGAATTCTGACATATAGTAATGCGGCTCAAATCCAGAGGTAAATTCTATATTTGAATAATGTTTGAAAGGCGCTTGCAGAGCGCCGGAATATATAAACTAGAAAATAGAGTGTAATTATATAATATAGATTATCTTCTGTGAATATTAAAACACGAAATCTTAGGCTTGTATTACTCTGTCTATTACTCCTCACACTTTTTTTTATATGACTACTTTAATATTATACTAAGAAGCTATATGATTCTTTATTTTATAATTATAATAAATATAATAGCTACAACTCTCTTTTTTATAATACAACCTATTATAACTTATAAAGTATTTTATTAATTTATATTAATTATCTGATCAAAGCTTGCTTAATCAAAGTTTTTATATTGATTTAAGATTATAGCTATATAAAAGTTTAACTATACTTTTGAAAATATTTTTAAAAGGCTAATAAAATCTGGCTTTTAAATATTGCTTCTAATTAGCTTATTCTAAGATAATATAAAACTAATAAATATAATATATAATAACTTGATAAATTAAATTATATAAATATATAAATAAATAAATACAAATAATACAAAATCCGACTATTTAGATCATTATAACTTGTAATAATAGAAAACTGTACTCTTATTATTGCACTTTTACTAGAAATTGCATTTGGCAGGGGTCTTATAGACCAATCACAGAGCCGCATTTCTGCTCTCTTACCAAAAGAGCAGCTTCACATCAGAAGTAGACTTTTGTGCATACTAAGCCTACGCCCACATAAGTTTAGCAGCATGTCTCCTAAGCCGGTCACTCTCTGTGGCCATAACAGCGACCCCAACGCCTGGAAGGTGGCTATAATCCTCGAGGAGCTCGACATCCCTTACACTCAAAAGATGATTGACTTCCCGGACATAAAGAAGGAATCATATAAGTCTATTAACCCCAACGGACGTGTGCCTGCAATTCAAGACCCGAATACGGGAATCATGCTGTCGGAGTCGGGTGTCATCATCGAATACCTAATCGAAACGTACGACAAGCAATATAATATCAGCTTTATCCCAGGCTCTGAAAAGTACTATAAAGCGAAGCAGTGGCTGTACTTTCAGGTGTCCGGCCAAGGCCCGTACTTCGGGCAGGCCGTGTGGTTCAACCTCTATTACCCCGAGAAGCTCCACAGCGTCAGCGTTGTTGACCGATATATCAATGAAATACGTCGAGTCTCTGGCGTCCTTGAACGGGCCCTGCAGGACAAAAGTTACCTTGTCGGTGACAAATTAAGTCATGCCGATGCGGCGTTCGTGACGTGGTATACCGTTGTGTCACTTTTCGCTGACAGGATCAACTTCGAGACGAACTTTCCCCTTGTCTACGCCTGGTTAGAGCGTATGAAAGCTCGTCCACCTATCTCAAAGATCCTACAGGACCGGGATGCGGCTATGAAAGCCAAGTAAAGCGTTTTGAGAGTAGAAAGAACTTTTATCGGTAGATATTTTCTGATGCTAGATCTAAAAATAGGGTGTTTTTAAAGTGTTGCGGATAAGAAAATTTAACGGACATTCTAAAGCTTACAAATCCTAGTTCTGCTGAAAATGTTATCACAACAGTATTTCGCTCGGTAATTAAGCAACACAAGTTAGTCGTAAAACGTATATAGGTGATACTTAATAAAAAGATATTTCTACTGATTAAGAAAATCTTTAAAAGAAATATAAAAAAGCAAATATCTACTTTATTCCCTTAGTCAAATCAATTAGAGTAATATAAAAGGAAATCAAGCAAGTAACTAGAGACCATGCCACCATTGTCTTTATATACTTACTTACAAAGATACTATTACTATATCTATTCAAACGCTCTAATTAAAGATATAGCTGATTTAATACAAGGAGATGTTTCAACTTAATAGTTACATTTACGAATATTTAAATTATAGATTATTGGAATGAAAGGTGCGGTTTCAAAGCTGAAAGTGATCCGGTTGACATTGGATTTTCTGCGGATCAATAGCAAATTTATACAGATTCAAAGATGAAATAGACTCAAGTCGAAAAAAAGAATTATACTTGACAGTACAAGACTTACAATCAAAAGTGATTCTCGCTTTACCCAATAGTATTCAATATTGCCCTTGTCTCCCCTACTCGTGGTAGAAATGGTCAAATTCTAGCAGACGCGAGACGAGAGCGAAAGGTCAGAGAAAGGTAAAGTCTCATCTTATAAAGTTTCAATATTTAGTGTGAATTAACTTATACTATTATGATAGGGCTTGTGCTAGTATAAAGCCGTTTCTGGCAGCTAGAGTAACACGTAAAAGAATAATGATTAATGAGATGATAATGCTGCACTTTTGTTAAAACATATTTTTTGAAGATACTATTAGAATCACTGTTATGTGCAGGTATTACAATCTGGATCCGCATTGTTCTTCCAAGTCCGTGTTGCTACACCCTTAGCTGTACGACCTGCAGTGCCTGGCTCAAGCTCTAGCACAAGCACCTCGTTTGCACCATCTGAACGCAAGTAACAACCTGGAACAAAAAGTTCTTGTTGTGGCCCAATAGTCCAATACCGACCTAGGTTGTACCCGTTTACGAAAACCACCCCCTTTACACCTCCTGGCAATGACAGGAATGTATCGCCCGCCATACCCGTTTTGCTTGCGGTGAACATTCCCCGGTACCAAACAGGCGGGCCATTAGCCCCAACGGACTTGCTACCGCTGAGTGACGGCGCAGTCTCAAGTGGAAAGTTGTAATGGTTCCAATTGTTGAGTTTGGTATTACCAACGGTTACATCCCCAACAATGCCTTTGGTTTGGTCCGTGAAGCCATTGTCAACGCGTCCCAGGTTTTCCACTAGAAGCCATAGTTTATCACCCTTGACTAAGTTGATGTTCACGTTGGCTGGCGTCTTGTATATGGAATCAATCACTCCTTTCTTCTGGCCATTCACGTAAACGATGACTCGGTCACGAGGTGCACCAGGCCCGGCTTGAACTTTCCCCGAGGCGGCGGCGGTAATGATAGACTCATACAGGATGTATCCAAAGACTTGGCCGGTAGCTTCCATTGACAATGGTGATGAAGAAGTTCGTGGCGCTGGTAATTCATCGAAGAGTCCCCGTATTGGCGTGAGGGTGAATTCGGGGACACCTGTAACAGGTGGTATCGAGGGCACTTCAGGTGTATTAGGTGAATACTTGATGATGGCATTGCGGAAGTTAGTGTAAATAGCTGCTGGTCTACCCGTCTCGTCGAGTGGTGCACCGTAGTCGTAACTTGTCGTGAATGGGGATACGGGATTCGGGCCTCCACTTCCGCTGCCAAAGGCGAAGCTTGTCCCACCATGGAACATGTATATGCTAAAGTGGTGACCATTAGATAAGATCCAATCGAGCTCACTAGCTCGCCCTGTTCTACCATTAGTGTCGCTGTCGTAGCTCGAGTGACCGTTACGTGGGCCCCAAGCATCGAACCAACGGATCCAAAACTCCCCATTCATGAGAGGGCCGAGGCTACTTTGGTCAGTGATCACTTGATCACGCAGCGTGAAACCATTTTTGGAATCTGTGCCGTCAATGACAGATAAAGCGCCGGGCACCTGGCCACTTTTAATGGCTCCCGACTGGCTACCATCATTGGTGTACTGCTTCGTGTTAGGAAAGCTGGTTTTCATCAGGTTTGATAGTGCACTTGTATAAGCGTGGTCGCTCCCTACGTATCCATATTCGTTTTCTACCTGTACCATGAGGATCGGTCCGCCCTGATTATTCAAGAAACTTTGAACCTGGGCACCGACCTTTGCTAGGTAATTACCAGAAGCCGTGAGAAACGCGGAGTTGTTAGATCGAATCTTCAAACCTGATATTTGAGTGAGCCAGCCAGGGAGTCCTCCCCAATCCCGCTCGCCACAGATATACGTTCCAGGTCGAAGGACAGCTTTCATGCCTGCTTTCTGGATTTCCTGATACCACGCGGCAATATCATTATTTCCTGTGAAGTTGAACTGGCCTTGATGCGGCTCTATTTGGTGCCAGTATAGGTATGAAAAGATTGTGTTAAGGCCCATGGCTTTAGCCATCTGAATCCGCTGGCTCCAGTAGGCACGGGGCACTCGCTGTGGGTCGATCTGACCGCCGATAATTTGATATGCCTTGCCATCGACGTAGAAGCTTTTTTTATCCCAAGTGAAGGTTCCTGTAGCGGCGGCAGCAGCTGCCACCGCAGTTGTCACTGCCGCACGTAACTCTAGATGTGGATGTGTACTAATGGTAAATAATGTTGTTGGCGACGGGAGCGCACTTTCACTATCTGTACTCGATACTGAGTGATTTTGTATTATATAGGGCGCCCTGCTTTGCAGTTTCGAGACCTTACCTATCAAACACCGCAAGTCATCCTTATTCTGGGATATTTGCCCGCCACATTTGTCCCACGGATTTTGCTTAGCTGACACTAAGCTAGTAATGGATAGGAAGATCAAAGCAAAAAGTCGCATGTTGTCGAAAAGTATATCAACACGTGACAGCCAGCGAGAGGGTCTCAGCGATGCCAAACTTGATAGCCTTAGTTTTTAATGTCTCATATATAGATAATTCTAGCATCTGACTCTCCGGCCTTTCTCAATCCGCAAAATAAGTCAAGTTTGCTGTATCACACAGACGCAGCTCTCTTCATATCAGCCAAAAATGTAGCCAAAGAATAATTCCAGTCGTGTCATTCCTTGCCGTCATACCAAATTTCGGAGTGACAGTTCATAGGCACAAACATTCGTTTCATTTTTGTAGAAAAGAGCTACTGTAGCACCAATCACAATGCTAGGAATTATTAGAGGTCGCTTAGAGAGGTGAATTACTCCAGTGGATAAAGATTCTAAGTGGTCAACCTATGTATAAGAGCTTCATATGATAGGCGCGCTAGATACATATATTGTTCCGTCCTAGCGTACCGTCTACCCCCACCATTTTTAATTCTTACATGAACGTAACGTTGTAATAGATTATAAAAACCATTCTTTTCGGCTTGGTCATACCCGTACTTAATTTGGAATAATGACCCACAAGGCTAATTCTTAATCGGAGAAATCTGTGCCCGGGGTCGATTTTGGGATATAACTGCCTAATAGTGAAAATTATTGATCCTGATCTAGATACAATTACTTTCAACTCCTGGTACCAAGACTGCCTAATGTTCCCGACAAGACTGCCGACATTAAGGTGACCGAGCTTAACTTCACAGCATCTACAGTGTAATAACTAACTGTTCGCAGCTCGGAGCCCAGCTCCCAGACGGTTAAAAGATCGTGAGTAGTAAAGATGTAGGATTACAAGACCAGATCCATCTACCAAATAAAGCCTGAAATTGTCATCATTGACGTAGTAGAGGCAGTTTGCGCGGAACAACACACTCCATATAAATATTGCAATCATAAATATACTTAATTCTCTTTGCGCCTCAAACTCAGGTTCAGTATGAATGATATCGCCAAGCAGCGGCATATCAAATCATCCCCACATAATACCACAACATTCCGAGTTCCAAGGTTGCTGGTAACTATCAAAATTTCAGGGGGTTAGAATAGTAGAGCTTGTCCAATTAAAGACAGCTTTCATCCGCTATTTCAATGTTTCGGACGCTATCGGGAGTTCCCCGTTTTTGGGTAAACTCACGATCCTTCGGCATACTCCTTCCCCGCGTCGAATACAGTTGTGCGCAGCCCTACCAAGTCCCAGTAACGGTATAAATCGCTCAGATAGTCTGAAGATCTCGGTTATAATATGAATGAACATATAGCCCACACTAATATATCTGCCCTTCCCCCTTCTCAAACTTTCAGTTCAATAATTTCATACCTCATCATATACCTGATTTTATTTCGATCGGCATGGTTTCTTCAAGATCCTTCCTCAAAGCCTTATTCTTCAGCACAGCTGTGCTGTTAGGGCAATGTCTCCCTAGTGAATTCAATCCTTCAGTGGCCATCCGTCCTATCAATCCCAGGCAGGGCAGCGGTAACTCAGCGGGATGTGGCAAAACCCCAACCTTGACATCTGGAACCAAGTCTATGTCGATAAATGGCCAAAATAGACAATATATTATTCGCGTTCCCAGCAGATACGACAAGAATAAGCCATACAAACTAATAATTGGCCTACACTGGCGCGGTGGCACTATGACAGACGTCTCAAGTGGCGGGAGTGACGGTGAGGCCTGGGCCTACTATGGGCAGCAGCGATTGGCAAATGAAACTGCTATTTTTGTTGCACCACAAGGGTTGAGTAACGGATGGGCCAACTCCAATGGTCAGGACATGGCTTTCATCGACCAAATGAGACAGACAATCGAAAATGATCTCTGTGTCAATCAGGGACAACGCTTTGCACTTGGTTTCTCCTATGGAGCAGCGATGTCCTTCTCCATTGCGTGCACCCGTGCCAAAGACTTTCGTGCTGTTGCTGTTATGTCTGGCGGTCAACTCAGTGGTTGTAGTGGTGGCAGTGACCCAATTGCGTATCTCGGTATTCATGGTATCAGCGATAACGTTCTGTCTATTTCTGGTGGCCGCACGATGCGTGATAAATTTGCTGCCAACAATGGCTGTTCTAAGCTCAATCCTAGTGAGCCTGCCTCTGGAAGCAAAGCACACATCAAGACCGAATATTCTGGATGCAAAACTGGATATCCTGTAACATGGATTGCGTTTGATGGAGGTCATGGTCCTGCCCCTGTAGATGGTGGTGGTGACAGTGGCGCGAGGTCCTACACTCCAGGGGAGATATGGAAGTTCTTTTCTCAGTGGTCATAAAGGTGAGGAAGAGTCACTCACAGTAGGTTGAAACTGCAGGCTCATGCAATGGAAAATATCAAATAAGGAACATAGAGGTATTAGCGTGACCGCTGATTTCCATGAATGAAGAACAATTATAAGTATGAAGAATTCAGGATCTCGCCCACTTCTGATTTGTATCCAAATTTACGTTCAAAACGAGTTAATTATGGTAACAATACTCCATATTCCATATTTTGCTACCCGTAACATTTCTTTTCCCGTCTTCCTCCATCATAGTATTTCCCTAACACCTGGCTCACGTCATATGCTTGACTCTAATCAACTACATAGATGTTAAAAGTGATAGTCGCTTGAAAACATCTTGATTGATTTCTCTAACTGGTGTAAAACTACAGTTATGTCGCAACTTTCATGCGGATGCTGAGTTCTTTTTAGAAGTGCTGATCGGATTATATTGATATTCAAACATGAGTAACGGTGTTAAGTTGGCGCCACGTGACTGAGATCCAAGAATAATTCTGTGGTCGTTTTATTTGTCAATAGCTCTGAGACAATGTTTGGCGTTGCGGCCAAGGCGAAAATCTTGATATTTATAAGCGTTAGTTGAATATCACAATGTCGTCGGCATACATACGCGTGGTTAGTGGAGTGAGATCACTTCGAATACGGGACACCACAGGCTTGTAATAGCGTAGTGCTCGTTGTATTTTAGTGGGATCATCTTGTTGTATTAACTACGTAAGGGAGTGTTTATATACTCGATGGCAATATGGTCATGTGACTAGGTCATGACTATGCCGTTTGAATATACCAACGTTCACCGATCGTATTTCACATACATTCAGGTATGAGTTGAATGAAATTTAATGCATAACTTATCACTGGTGCTAATGTCGATATAGATGATTGTAAAAACTTTGTTTGAGAGATATTTAAGTTTTTGTGAAATTTCTTTATGACTGGGTTCTGGGCCGCCCTAGAGGTGAAAAGTAGATGTCAAGGACTGCGTGCTGGAGTAACATAGAGTAATCAATATGTCAAATACTGAATTCAATTGCCCACCCTGTAGTTTTATCTGTCTGGCGGATAGGGATAGTCACGCTATCACCACTGTAGCTGGTACTTGTAGTTCCCCAGAACGCTGGTGCTGCTTGAACAGCGAACTGGTTTGTCCCTGAAAAACTCCACATGCCAACTTTGAGTGTTCCCGAAGTAGGTAAGCCAACTGAGCTAAGCCTGTCGACTTGGACTTTGTAGGAACCTTCCCTGATCTTTGCACCAGCAAGGAGTCGAACACGATCACCAACTGTCGCATAAACATCAAACCAATTATCACTTGAGCCTGTTGTTTTCACTCGATGCCCTGTCATGTTTTGGGCGTAGTATTTGTAGACCCAGTATCCTGGAGCGCCCGCATAATCAGTTCCACCATAGTCTTTTGGGTTTGATTTCTTGGTGAGAAGATTTGCGAATAAGTCGTGCAGCACAGTGCCGCCTTGCCAATTTCCAAGCAGTCCCCAGAAGTCTAGTCGTTCGAGTCGACTAATCCACCATGCGTATCCGGATGGAAACATCTCCGAATACTCTGCATACTCATTTATACAGGTCTCACGGTCAGGAAGATCATATTGCTTGAGTAAGCCCCCCAAAGAAGCATTCGTGTATTGCGGGTCATTGTCGATTGCATCAAGAGCACCTTCCAGGTGATAGGACCATTGATCCGGAATGGTCCCTGCCTGTGCTATTTGTTTGAGCCAATTTGTCCACCACGCGTTGTTAGATGTAGGTCGATAAGCAAGGCTAGGCCCGCTGATCTTGACTTTGTCAAAACGAGCATCTGCACTAGACATTGTGTCAATCGAAGGATGGAGGACAACAATAGCCCAGTAGAAGCCAATTACAGATTTTGATGTAAAGGAGAATGTATGTTGGGGTGGAGAGAACTAACCGAATCAATTTGTGAGTTCTGATGTAGAGATCAATCCACTGTTGCATCCCCCCTTTTCCCTTCCTGGTTATATACATGTTAGGTGTGAACCATTGTTGAAGTAAGAAAATTTGCGGTATAACCCTACCAGAAGATATTAATATCTGGTTCATTCCAAATATCCCAGACCAGCCCAGCAAGTGCGTTATTGGCGGAAATGTCATTCATAAGCTGTTTGACAAACTTGTCGTAATCGGCCCAATCTCCATTGTCACCAGGCCAGTGCGATGATGAATTTGTGTTGTCCGTTCCCCAGAGATCATGCGGGTAGATTATGACACTAGCGTTATACTTGCGACAAGTTTTATAGTTGGAAAGAGTGGATGTTAAGCGGCCTTTATACTCAGTTGATCCCCAAACCCAGCCTCTATTGGGAGCACCCATCTGAGCTCCACCAGTTCTGCCATAATTAAAATCTATGTCTGTATACCTTATGGAAGTATTAGCTTTCGCTTTCAGGTGAAACAGCAAAAGAATTTACCAGTGATCTTGGATTTGTCCCTCTTTGTCAGGGATACCATAGATAAACCCGGACGCGAGATGTTGTGGAGTTCCTCGTGATGTTGAAAGGTCAACTAAAGCTGTGACAGAATCACGAGCAGTAACATGATTTGCTAACGTGTACACCACGTATAGGAGAAGGAATGTCATTGGTCTCATATCGAGTAATAAATTAGCGAAATCCACTTGGACAGACTTAGTATGATTGATGTCAGACAATGTAAGGAAGGTGAGTTAAGCGTAAGAGTTTTATTTAGTTGTTCATCTTATATGTCAGCAGCATTTACGTACACTTGGAAAGAATAGCATCGAGCCGACTCTAACGGATCACCTTCGTAATTTCGTACCAAAGTGTAGTGGGGACAGTAAGTTTCTTACAAAGTGTTGTGCGTTATGGGGTAAGAACTAGCGTGATTTAGTTTTGGCTATAATTAAGATCACAGGGTGCAGCGGAACATCCTGTCCGAGTAGAGGGGTTGTCAACCCCTCAGTTTTTCAGAAATACCGGTACACATTTCAACTTTGAGCCGTACCAAAGAACAACCCACTTGATCGGCATGTTAATCTCAGGCAATTTCGATGGTGATTCGGGTGAAAAAAGCATATTTCCACGTATTGTGTGTCGAGGCTTAATTGAAATTTTGGGAAAATGTCTTTAGACAACCGGAAATGTAGCTACAAACACTAGTTCGATATATGAAATGGAGTCAACTAGAAGATCGTATATGCATAAAATCCAGGCCCATTTATTACCTTTGGAGCATTCGAGGTAAACTTACAAATTATCTAAAATGTCAAATCCCGGCGCATGGGTGCTGAAAGTTCTATCACATAAATCGGATCAGTGAATTGAGGTGGTACTTTAGTTGGTTTTATGGCGCGCATATAAGGCAATGAGCTCGCTCCATTGGGAGCTTTACAGCGAATTACGTATTCGCGGATTCGTTCTTCAAACTCAAGGCCAGTGAAAATATGTACAATGTTAAGGCATCTTAAAGCATTCGGCCTTGTCAGCCTCAGGGTCTTAGCTCAGAACTTCAGTAACCCAGTGCTATATCAGGATCTTGCGGATATAGACATTATGCGAAATGGAGACACGTTCTACTACTCGGCTAGTACCATGCACTTCTCTCCAGGGGCTCCGATCCTCCGATCATACGACTTAGTCAACTGGGAATACTTCTCGCATTCGGTGCCGATGCTGGACTTCGGCCCTCAAAATGAGTATAACTTGACTGGCGGAAGTGCCTACAACAAAGGTATTTACGCGTCTTATTTTAATTTCAACCCCAAAACTAAAACATGGTACTGGGGTGGTTGCACGCCAGGTGATTATAAAACGTACATCTATACAGCGAGTGCCCCTCAAGGACCCTGGACAAAGAGGAGCACACTTAACTGGTGTTACTACGACTGCGGTATGCTAGTTGACGATGATGGCACGATGTATGTAGGCTTCCTCACTGCATGGAATTAGAGACAGATTACAGTAGCTCAACTGACGGCTGATGGACTGGGCGAGGTAAAGAGGCAGCTGGTATGGAACACGGATAGCTCACTAAACTACGTTGAGGGCATCAGAATGTATAAGCGCAGCGGCATTTATTATATCCTAGCAGTTCATCCCACAGATGGCAACGTTATCCTCCAGAGCAGCAGTCCATGGGGACCTTACACGTGGAGATGGTTGGTTCGTAATGCCGGTGCTCTAATTTCAGGCTTCTCTCCACCGAAGCAGGGTGGGCTGGTCTCGCTCCCAGATGGTCGCTGGTACCATATGGCTTTCATCGATGGCAATCCAGGAGGTCGTATTCCAGCTCTCGCGCCAGTAGCCTGGACTTCGGATGCCTGGCCGACTGTACAAACAGTCAATGGAGTTTGGGCAAAACAATACCCATATCCGCTCACGCCTCGCAATGTCAAATCAGTCGTGGGAACCGACAACTTCATGTCGCTCGGCCCACAATACCAATGGAACCATAATCCCGACCCAGCGGCCTGGTCAATTGCTCCTGGGGGGGGGGGCCTGCAACTACGCACGGCAACGGTGACGGACGACTTCTTCATGGCTCGTAACACACTATCGCACCGCATTCTAGGTCCATCGTCAACGGCAACTGTCCGAATCGATTATTCACAGATGGCAGATGGTGATCAAGCCGGACTGGTACTCTTTGATGTAAATCTTTTCCATTATCTTACTCTAAGCATTATGCAGTCTCTATACTCTACGTAGTAGTTTATGTCATAGACCATGGCTAACTCGGAGCGGCTGTAGTACAGTGCTGGTTGGATAGGGGTAGCATGTACCGGTGTAGATGCAGATATTCCGAACGTTTCCTGGAAAGTACCTGAGAATAGTCAGTTCGACATTAAGGACTTACCTAGACATTTGACACTGCTAGGATATCATTAGGTATGGTTCGATCTGCTCTGCATCCCTCAAGATAAAAGGAATGAAGAACGTAGGAGGATAGAGATCGGCAACCAAGCAGCGATATTCAAGCGGTGTAGTCATTGTATTGCTTGGATAAATGACATGGATTCATGGTCTAATGTCACTAATGCGCTTCGCTGGTTAGGTTTGAAGTGGTTAAAAATTACATCCACGCTACAAACTAATGTGATTTACGACAGAATTTCAGCCGCCGCCGATGCCTATACCGTCAATAGCAATGTTCCACCTTTGACTTCAGATCGTTTCAGCATTTTGAAAGGAACTGGCTTATATGGAGAGCTCCATAACGCTGGAATTAACGTTAAACCTGTGGGTGAGCCGGCGGCATGGTTCTCGTCGCTATGGACTCTTCAAGAATGTGTGCTATGTCCAGACCTTCAATTGTACACCAAGGACTGGCAACGTCTAGAAGATGGTTGGAGTAATGCCATACCGTTGAGGGCGTTGATGGTCTTCATTCGGGAGACTTGGAACTACTGCTGGCTGGATGAACGACTCGATACGCCTCTTTACCACCCGGCTGCCTATGACAGCGCCGTCATGCGCCATCCATCTAGGCGGACTCGTCGTTCTAGGTGGGACTGGCAACTTCCTCCCAGCATCGATCAATTGTTGAATTTACGATGACGCGATTGGACAATGTACTCACATCAGGCTTGTCGACAACGGTGTTTATAAATGCCAATATACGCCAGGCTACATCGAGTCGCGTACCAGCAATCATGTCCGCCGTGGGAGTTACAAACTGGTACAATCATTGTCTTATGAATAAATCTAAGACTAAAAATCTCGTTTTTGAAAAACACCCTTTAGATTTCTTGCGCGAGGCCGTGCAGAAGCTGGGGGCAATTTTTGACGAGTCTTCTTCGTCAGGATCTATCCCCAGAATTGGTTTCCGAGACTCTCTATTTCAAAAACGACGCACTTGTTCAATGCTTCCTTTTACACGGGACTCTGGCTGGTTCTGTGGCATCACTGGATCTGCCGAACATGTTTATATTGAGAGAAAAGACCATCCCACTGTACGCACATGGAAGATTTGTCATGATGGTACTGTGAACCTTCCCAAAGTGGGAATGACTTCACGTCTGATCAGACCCAGAAGATTGAGGGACTCCTCTATTTCGTCGAGCCAGAGGAGGATACGACTAGAGGCCAAGGACGGATTGTAACAATCCATGTAGTCGATATCTCAGAATACCTTCGCAATCTTCATCGAGGCTGGATCGTTGGCATAGCTCTTTATGAGAATTGCCACTACCAACACGGCTGTTTACTGCAGAAAATAACATTTCCTCACCGGATTGGCAGAACCAATTTCGTCAAAATGGGGAGTTATATCATATGGCATCAGCCTATGCCGGAGAGTACGAACGTAAACTGGAAAGTATCATGATCAGATACTGAAGATATCATGATGAACCGAAGAAAAATCTCGGAATAATTTGTTACGGGGTTCTTCTGCTTCAATAAGTTCCTCAGAAGAACAATTCTCCAATAAATCAAGCGCACCCCGAGAAAAAAAGCAGCCGAGAGCGTAATGCGGCTTGTTTTCTTCAAGGCTGTGGGAAATCAATAACGGGGCTGATATTACTTGTCTGCTATCATCCAAAAAGTCCGCTCATTTCTTCCCAGCGCAGATCGCCCGTCTTGGCTTTAAGCGAGGTCTCGGGAGATTCCCAAGAAATCTCAGTCTTTTTTTCGTACTCCCACGTGCAAAAACCTAGCCGCCGCCAGTAAGCCATGCCATGGAGTTGGCTTTCGATAAGAATCAAGCCAATATTGAATGTCTTCCGCGGTTCAGCTTCCTTTGTTTTGTCGTCGAATTGACCCAGAAGCAAAACCTCCGGAGACTTTGAAGGGAAAAGCTGTTTAATTAGTTCCACTAGCCAAACTGCCATGTCGTGCTGTTGCTTTCCCCGCGAGATGTCCCTCAAGAAGCCCCAAACAGCTGGATATGGGTGTTCGATCTCGTGTGGCTCGAGAGCACTCTCAGCCTCCTTTCGGCTCAGAAACACGTCAAGAAAAATTTGCTGAGGGCTTTTCCCTACCGGCTTCGATTCTTCCCAACGTGATGGGCATGCATCATGGCACCATGCCAAACGCAGCTTTTCAAACGAACACAATTTACCAGTGAAGGCCCCCAGTATGAAATCATTCTTTTTCTTTATTTTTTGTATCACATTTCATACCTAGCTCCGGCGACCTTTCAATAAGGCCTTGGAAGTCGCTTGTATCAAATTGCTCTGGATGAACTCTAGGTATTGACCATGCTGTGCCATGGATCTTAATCGCACGAGCGTATCTTTTGACACTTTTGGTGGGTTTCTTTTCAATATAAGGACTGTCGATATCGTAGCGACCCCAAGTATAGGAAATTGCATTGTACTTTGGCTCAATGAATCCCCCATAAATATTGCCTGGTCGCCACTCAAAAGATGTCATGCTACCCACATGCAGAAGTCTTTGAGGCCAGACCCCAAATTCAGAATGAACGAAGCCTGGCGTATCAAGCATATAATCATTCTCGTTGCTCACGTTCTCAAATTTGTGGTCGTAACCTGAGAGCGGAATCAACGGGCAAGGATTAACGACGTAAGATTGAAGAATTGGCAAGCTGCTCGTATCTTGAACGGGCGAGACCGTCCCCTCGTACAGGCTCCCAAGAATTGCGTGTTCCTGAGCCAATGCATCGTCCTCTCCCATCCTGGAGTTACTTCCTTCTTGTTGTGGCCTGAGGCACACACCCTCATTAGCTAGCATACTTAGACCTCTCCCGTACGGAGAGCCTCCTTCCCTAGACTTTACCAAAACAAGAAACCTTTA
>Ga0247810_10001434_pt1 | contig 15059 bp, 6 predicted proteins | sample UWRJL119311C1_FD_179918 | JGI IMG/M metagenome (GOLD analysis project Ga0247810, IMG submission 179918) | Plant litter microbial communities from Arlington Agricultural Research Station in Wisconsin, United States - UWRJ-L119-311C-1 | ecosystem: Environmental > Terrestrial > Plant litter >...
TTTGTTTAATTCGCCTATATTTTTGTATTTATTTTTTAGCCAGTTTCTAAAGGACACTTGAGCATTCTCACTATAATCAAAAGAAGCTCCGTAATGTGAAGGCTCATTATCAATTTGCCATCCCCAGACTGTTTTGTTGTTGGCATAACGTTTCGCAAGTAACGTTACGATTTTAGAAACATATTGTTCATAGGTTTTACTCGACCATGAAGCCTGTTGTCTGGCTCCGTGCTGTATGGTACGACCTTCAGCATTCACCATAAGTATGTCCGGATGTTTTTGTGTAAGCCATACCGGAGGAGTAGGAGTAGGCGTGCAGAGAATGACTTTTAAGTTGTGTTTTTCGGCAAGCGCTACAGCTTTATCGAGCCATTCAAAATTGTATTTTCCTTCTTCAGGTTCCATAGTTGACCAGGCAAATTCCCCAAAATGAGTGAATTCGAAACCGAGTTCAGACATTTTTTTAATGTCTCTTTCCCAGTTGGATTCTGGCCATTGTTCCGGATAATAATAGCTTCCCACGAGCATTAGATCTTTTTTATTAAAGAAAGCTTCAGGATTCTGAGCTACGGCATGTTGAATTGAAGTAAGTAATAAAAAACCAATAATAATGCTACAGGTGGTAAAGTGATTGAAAATGCAATAGATACGATTTATCATGATGTTACTTTTTGGAAATTTTATCTGAAATTTATTTAAAATTTACTTCAACAGAACATTTATTAGGCTCAGTGATGTTTGCTAATTATAAAACTTCATATACCGGAATATTTCCCAGATACGATGTTGCTAAAAAAATAAAGCAGTATAGTTTTATATTTTACAGATTTCCAAAAGTATATTTTAATTAACCGAATGCCATCCTGAACTGTTTGTTAAAATTCATTTTTTAATTTTATTTGATTGCTTTTATTCGAGCCTTTTTGATGAATTTCTTTTTATAAGAACTGGCTTTAGAACTATAGTTTCAGGACTTAAAGGTTCTTGTTTATTTTTTATTTGTGTAAGGAGAAGATTCATGGCTATTTTTCCCATTTCAAATCCTGGCTGGTTAATAGTGGTTAAAGACGGTTCGATAGCAGAAGAAACGGGTTCATTACTAAAACCTACAACAGCTATATCTTGTGGTATTTTGATATTTTGCTCTTTTAAATACTGTAAGGCACTAATGGCAGCCGTATCATTGGCAGAAAAAATACCGTCAACAGGAATCTTAAGAGCAAGAAGTTTTTTAGCACTTTCAATACCGTCATCTTCCATTAGTTTGGAGCTTATCACGAGTTTGGAATCTACTTTTATTTTATGTTTTTCCAGTGCGGCTTTATAACCTTTTAATCTGTTCTTATAAATTTCAAGTTCTTGTGGACCGGCAAAATGAGCAATGCTGGTACATCCCTGAAGAATAAGATGTTCAGTGGCATCGAATCCACCCTGATAATCATCAATAATGACATTGCTGTTACCGGGAATATCAATGTGCCTGTCGAAAAAAACCAACGGAGTGCCATTTTTTTTAAAAACCTGAAGGTATTTATTGTCTTTGGTTTCCATAGAAATTGAAATTAAAACACCATCCACTCTGTTTGCAGAAAGTGACTGGAGTATTTTTTCTTCTCTGTCCAATCGTTCGAGGGATTGGCTGATTGTAACATTATATCCCGCATCATAAGCGGCTTCTTCTATGCCTGCAATGGCAGATGAAAAGAAATGACGTGATATTCTGGGAACGATTACTCCTATGGTATTAGTTTTATTACTGCGCAGATTTGATGCGTGCAAATTCCGTTGGTAGCCAAGTTCAAAAGCTTTTGCGTTGACAAGATCTTTTGTTTCTTGCTTAACCCTGTCATTATTATTCAGGGCTCTGGAAACGGTTGAACTGTCAATGCCCAGTTCTCTTGCAATATCATGTATGGTTACTTTGCTATTTTCCATTTGGAATTATGATGCTTTTTTATTTTAATTTTTTTATTTGGACATTCTCTTTGAAAGAAAAATTGGCCTGTCACAAATTTAATTGTATTGTGATAAAAATGGAGTAAATAAGTGTAAGTTTTTATTTCAGGGTTAAAAAATGCCATTTTAGTAGGTTGGACAGGTAGAATAATTAAAAGCGAATCATCTGAAAGTTTTAAAATTAGGCTAAATATAGTCCAATCGATTGTATTTTGAATACAATCGATTGTATTTTGAAAAAATAAATTTTACTTTTGGCAAAAAAGTATCATTTATCAATTTTAAAAAAAAATAAATTATGTCAATAAACTTATTTGATTTAACAGGTAAAACAGCTCTTGTAACAGGAGGTGTTCATGGTTTGGGAATGTCAATTGCTAAAGGTCTTGGTCATGCCGGTGCAAAAATTGTTGTTAACGACCACTCCTCCAAAGAGAATGTAGAGGCAGCCATAGCAGAATACAAATCAGTTGGTATTGAGGCATACGGTTATCTGTTTGATGTTACAGATGATGCAGCGGTTAAGGCTGCAATTGAAAGAATTGAAAAAGAGGTAGGTCCTATTGATATCTTGGTGAACAACGCCGGGATTATTAAAAGAACTCCCATTTTAGAAATGGAAGCAAAGGATTTCGCAGAGGTTATCAATGTCGATTTGATCGGACCATTCATTGTATCGAAGTATGTAGCAAAAGGAATGGTAGAAAGACAGTCCGGAAAAATCATCAATATGTGTTCTATGATGAGCGAGCTAGGAAGGGATTCTGTAAGTGCTTATGCTGCCGCTAAAGGAGGACTGAAAATGCTGACTAAGAGTATGGCAACTGAATGGGCAAGATTCAATGTGCAGACAAATGGAATAGGACCTGGTTATTTTGCAACAAGTCAGACAGCACCGATTAGAGTGGGAGGACATCCATTTAACGAATTTATAATTGGAAGAACTCCTGCAGGACGTTGGGGAGATCCGGATGATCTTCAGGGAGCTGCGATTTTCCTGAGTTCAAAAGCAAGTGATTTTGTAAACGGACATATTGTTTATGTAGATGGAGGTATTTTGGCTACTATAGGTAAGCCTTCTAACGAAAGTTAAATTAGCGAAACAATATATTTTATAAATACAGTACTTTTTAATTTGTATTTTACTTGCGCCTCAAATCTTTTATCTTACTAAATACAGCAGGGTTAATAGTGTTCGAGTAGAGTAAATGCTTTTACTAAAAAGAGTTAGCCAAAGTTTCAAGTCTTCCAGTAAAAGGTTCAAATTCGCTTTTTGTAATTTCAATTATGAGGGTAATCAATTTTGATTACCCTCTTTTTTTATTGTAATATGTTGATTTTTATTTTATTAGGTGTTATTTAAATTTGCTGTTCCGATATTTTTATTGGTAAAAGGTTAGAAAATTCCAAAATAGATAATAAAAATAATAGTTTATGTTTGTTGTTCCCTTCAGGTTGTGATCAACTGAGATATTTTTAATATCTAGATTTGAATATAATTTAATAAATAGATCAAGGAATTCCATTATTTGTTTTACCTTCTGACATTATCTTGATAGCATTCTTTCTTTGATATTAACGAACTTATTTGTTTTTAGAGAAGTATTTTAACGCCTCAATTAACTTCTATTTATATAAGATAATATATTTACAGATAAATTAATTAGCAGTCTATCTTAACATTTGAAACAAAAAAAGTCCTAAAGAAAATTAGGACTTTTTAAGTAATATCACATTCGAATCTGAAGTTTGAATATCGAATAATAACAGGATTCGAATTTAAAGCTTGGAACCGCATCTAATCTGTTGCAATGTCCGTCCATGATTTAATATTTCCATCTCACAAAAGCCTCCATCGCCGCATAACGTGACAACCCTAATGCATTATATAATTCGGCAGTTTCACTGTTTCTGTCTTCGGCTCTTTGCCAGAATTCCCTGGTATCGGTTCCCTGAAAAACAACACCGTCTTTTTGTGATTGGTGTTTAAAGATTCCGTGGCGTTTTGCCAAAACCTGATCCGGACTCATTGGTACTGCCATTTCAACTTCGTCGATTCCCCATTCCTGCCATGCTCCACGGTACAGCCAAACCCAGCAATCATCCATAAACGGTTTTGGTTTTAATGCTTTTACAGCTTCAAAAATGGCATCCAGACAAACTTTATGCGTTCCGTGCGGGTCTGCCAAATCTCCTGCAGCATAAATCTGATGGGGTTTGATTTTTTCGATTAAATCCATCGTCAGTTGAATGTCTTCCTGACCTATTGGATTTTTTTCAATCTTACCGGTCTCATAGAAAGGAAGTTCCATAAAGTGAATTTGTTCGTCTGGTAAACCAACAAAATGACTTGTAGCGCGTGCTTCTCCTTTTCGGATTAATCCTTTTATGTATCTCACTTCGGGAATATCAATTTCGCTCGCTTTTTTATTCTTTAAAAAGGCCAGTGCTTTTTTATAAATGTTTTCGGCTTCTTCACTTTTAATTCCAAATTTATCATTGTAATCACAGACAAAACTGGCAAATCGTAACGCTTCATCATCGGCTACGGCAATGTTTCCGGAGGTTTGATAAGCTACATGTACTTCATGTCCCTGATCCTGCAAGCGCATAAAAGTACCTCCCATACTGATAATATCATCATCAGGATGTGGACTAAAAATCAACACACGTTTTCTCGCAGGTTCCGCTCTTTCCGGACGGTTTGAATCGTCTGCATTTGGTTTTCCTCCTGGCCAGCCTGTAATGGTACTTTGCAGTTTATTAAATATTTTGATATTGATGTCATACGCAGGACCTGAATCTGCAAGCAAATCACTCATTCCGTTTTCGATATAATCAGCATCTGTAAGCATCAGAATTGGCTTTTTCAAATCAAGTGCCAATCCCAAAACGGCTTTTCGGATTAATTTATCGCTCCAGATGATTTTCTCAACCAGCCACGGTCTGTTGATACGGGTAAGTTTTGATGAAGCTTCCTTATCCAAAACAAAAATAGCGTCGTTATGCTCCTGCAAAAAAGAAGCAGGAATTTGATTGGTCACTTCCCCTTCAACCGATTTTTTAATAATACCTGATTTTCCTTCACCCCAGGCCATCAAAATGACCTGTTTGGCTTCCATTATTTTCTTTACTCCAAGTGTGATGGCGGTTCTTGGTGTGTTGCTCAATCCCGAAAAATCGCTGCTTGCCGCTACTCTGGTAATGTGATCCAGGGCTACTAATCGTGTTTTTGAATTCTGCAAAGATCCCGATTCGTTAAACCCGATATGCCCGTTTCCTCCAATTCCGAGAATCTGCAGATCAATTCCGCCCAAAGCTTCGATTTTCGTTTCATAATCTTGACAATAATCCGCAATTTCTTCTTTGGATAAGGTACCATCCGGAATATGGATATTTTCCGGAAGGATATCAATCTGATCAAACAGCAATTCTTTCATAAATCGCACGTAGCTGTTTATAGAATCAGGTTCCATCGGATAGTATTCATCAAGATTGAATGATATTACGTTTTTAAAACTCAGACCTTCTTCCTTGTGCAGGCGGACTAATTCAGCATACAATCCTTTTGGTGAAGATCCTGTTGCCAGTCCCAATACACAGGATTCATTGTTTTCCTGTTTTGATTTGATAAGTGCTGCTATTTGCTGGGCAACTGCTTTGGATGCTTCTGTTGAATTTTGAAAAACGATGGTATTGATGTTTTCGAATCTTTTTTCAAATCCCGTAGCTTTGTCTATCGTACTTTTCATTGTATTTTAAATTTATTTTTTAATCTTTTTTCTCTGAATTATTTTTTGACCAGTTTCTGTATTTATGTCCTTTAAAAGCATAAAATATGATCATTATATAAGTTGGTATTAGTATTAAATACGCTATTTGATTACCGCTTTTGGCTGTTTCGGTAATTCCGTTTGCTTCATTAGCGATGTTGATTGTTTCTGCCAAAGAACCATAAATTAAAGGAAAAATCGCTCCTCCAATAATTCCCATAATCAGGATAGCACTTGCTATTTTTGTATATCCGCCCAAATCCTGTAATGCCATCGGCCAAATGGCGGGCCAGCAAAGTGCATTTGAAAGTCCCAGGCAGGATACAAGGATTATGACTAACGGTAAAGCAGGAATTCCGGGTAATTGAATTGTTAAAACGGGTGAAACATATACAATTAACAAGACAAGAATCAAGCCCAGAATACCGGAAACTTTTAGTGCCTGAACCTGAGAAATATATTTTGGAATCAGTGTAATGCCTAAAATATATCCTACCACCATTGCGGTCATGGTAAATGAAGTCAGTTTTAAATAAAAATTGCCATCTTCACCATAGACTCCCAATTGTTTTCCAAAACCACCAATTGAATCTCCGGCTAAAACTTCTGCGGATAGATATAACATTAGGGTAATTACTCCCAAAACCAATTGAGGAAATTTTAAAGCATTTATTATTTGCCTGAAAATACTCAAGTGTGCTACATTTCCATCTTCATCCAATTCAATTTCGGGTAATGGAGATATTTTTACCAATAATGCCAAAACAAGAACAAAACATCCCATATAAATATACGGAGTTTGTAATTGTAAAGCAAGGGCATCCAACGCCGCTGATCTGGCAATACTGTCCAGCGCTGCAATTTTGTCGGCGGTATATTCCTGCATATTAGACAATACTAAAGCTGTCAATACTAAGGGAGCAATAAATCCTGCCAATTTATTTGCAATGCCCAAAATACTAATTCTGGCTGCAGCACTTTCTCTTGGACCGATAACGACTACATAAGGATTTGCCGCTGTCTGTAAAATTGCCAAACCGGTACCCATGATAAAAAGTGCCAACAGGAATAAAAGAAATGTGCGATTTTCGGCTGCAGGATAAAACATAAATGCTCCTAAAGCAATGATCACCAGACTCAGTGAAACACCATTTTTGTACCCTACTTTTTCGATTACCCATGATGATGGAATTGCCATTACAAAATAGGCGATGTAAAAAGCAAAAGTCACAAAATAAGCCTGAGAAGAAGATAATTCGCAGGCCAGTTCAAAAAACGGAATTAAAGGTCCGTTGAGCCAGGTAACAAATCCGAGGATAAAAAACAATGCGGTTAAAATGATCATTGGAATTATGACTCCGGTTTTTTGGTTATTAGAAATTACATTTTCAATTTTTGACATAAATTTCTATGGTTATAGTTGTTGTGTTGATGTATGTACTATTGCTTTGGTTATTTTACGCTTATAATCAAAGGATTTTTGAGTTCCTGATTAAAGTTTTCCAGATAGTCAAACCATTGTTTTGAGTTGGTAATTTTTCCTGCCTTATCCCAGGCAGCACCGGAATAATACACAACAGGCTCGTTATTTTTTACAGTTGTTTTTGCTAACAGCTGCTGTTTGTCCACCCACATTGTGCTTACAGGAGTTGTCATGATCGAACCAACAGCTGTTGTTCCGTCTTTTTCAAAAGTGGGTTCCCAATATCCCATAATGCCTTGTTGTTCGTTTAGCGAAATAACCCCGGCTTTTTCTCGTCTGATGATTCCAACAACAACTTGCATAGGATTTTTATCGTCGAAAGTATAGTTGTTTTCAATTCGGTTAAGTTGTGAACCGGCATCCAATGAAATGGTTTTCGTGGCTTTAATTTTAATTACGCCAGCATTCCAGGTATCAAAAGTTAATTGAAAAGTGGTGCGTAAAGGGCCGTTATCCAATACTTTCCATTGATGATAATTTCCTGAGTAACGAATGGTATCTTTTACATAAGGTGCCATATTTCCTGCGCCTAATGTATAACCAACATGATAATAATCTAATCCGTCGCCGTGGTCTACATGATAGTCATTACGTTTATAACGGTCGTTCAGTACCAGTTTATCGGTTCTTTTTACCCATACATCAAAACCGTAAGCATCACCTTCTGTTTTTTCTAAAGCTTTGCCGTAAGTACGAAAAGCAATTTTATCATTTTCCCACGCAAAATCATCCAGACGCTCCGGTACATAACGTGCATAGGTTTTGGCTGCAAAGATTTCCGGTTTTCCTTTTTGAATAGAAAGAATTACTGATGATTTTGCTTTTACATCTATTTGAACCAATACATTTTGTACAGAAGATTTTCCAAGATGTTCCAATTGATACGGAACTTGTTTTTTTGTCTTGCTGTTGATCACCACGAAATTGGTTGTGTCTATTTGCGGATAGGAGGAAAGAACGTCTGTCCATTTTATAGCTACAACAGTTTCTTTACGGTCGAAAGCCGAATTATTCTGAATCGTAACCGTAGCTTTTGTTTGCGCAATAGTCGCTAATGGCAAAACGAAAGCGAGAATCAAGAGGGTTTTAATTATTTTCATAACAGGTATTTAATTTATAAACGTTGTGTTTTATCTTTTGTTCAATTAATACAATTTTGACATAATTTGAACTTCTCACTCCAAAAGGAACGTTTGATTGGGGCGGGATTATATTTTTAAATTGAAATTCGTAAATAATTCAGGGTCCTTGTAAATACTTATTTTTAGCAAAATTGTAGTTTTTGTATTTCTCTTGTTTTTGCATTGCATATTTAGTTTGTGTTGTGTCTATTCTTCTTTTGGATCTTCTAATTTGGCTAAGTATTCGCTTGGCATACAGCCATAATGTTGTTTGAACGCTGTTGAAAAATACGATGGCGAATTAAATCCGCACATATATGTAATTTGTGCAATGGTATAACGTTTACTTTGCATTAGTTCAACCGCTTTTTTAAAACGGATTCGCTTTATAAAATCCATTGCAGATTCTCCGGTAATGGCTTTCAGCTTCAGATAAAGATTAGAACGGCTCATTCCGATTTCCTTACTAAACTGATCTACCGAAAATTCGGAATCAGCCAAGTGATCTTCGACGATATGAATCGCCTGTTTTAGAAACTCTTCATCAACGGTATTAAAAGCAATATTTTCAGGCACCATTTCTTTTCCGGCTGAATAATATTCTTTTAATCGTTTACGGGAACGCAGTAAATTTGTAATTTTTGCTGCCAGTAAAGGCGTCGAAAATGGTTTGGTAATATAATCGTCAGCACCCATTTCTATCCCTTTTATCTGCTGACTGGTTTCGGTTCTGGCAGTTAAAAGCATAAACGGAATGTGGGATGTATTGATATTCTGTTTGACACGTTTGCAAAAGTGAAGCCCGTCCAGTTCCGGCATCATTACATCGCTAATGATAATGTCAAATGGCTGGATTTCCAAAAGCTCTAATGCCATCTGACCATCATAAGCTACCGTAACGTCATAAATTTTATCAAAATAATCCTTTAAATAATCCAGAATTTCTTTATTATCATCAACAATAAGTAGTTTTATTGGCTGATCTCTTTCAATGATTTCATTTTCTTCAGGTAATAAAGAATCTTCTGTTTCGAGTTCATTGTCAGATATAATCGACAAATCATAAGCAGATTCTTCAACCTGCGGATCATTTTTATAAATAGGATCTGAAACAGGGATAGCAACAGTAAAAATACTTCCTTTTTCCATCACACTTTCTACAGAAATAGTTCCATGATGCAATTCGACCAAACGTTTGGTAAAAGCCAATCCAACACCGGATCCCAAATTCATTTCGCGATTATTTACCTGATAAAAACGGTCGAAAACCTTTGATAAATCTTCTTCACTAATTCCGACTCCCGTGTCGGCTACTTTTATTTGTACAGTATCATTTTTCTTTACTAATTCAAGAGTGATAGCCTGACCAGTTTTAGTATATTTAAAAGCATTGGATAAAAGATTGAATAAAATTTTTTCCATTGCATCCTTATCGAAATAAAAAACGAGCTGTTCTTCCGAAGATTTATAGGTATAATGAATACCATTTTTTTCCGAAAGCGGTTTAAATGATTCGAAAATTTCACGTGTAAAATGCACTATATCGCCTTTCCCAACTTTAAGCTGACGTGTACCCATTTCAGTCTTTCTAAACTCAAATAACTGGTCAACTAAATTATAAAGCCTTTTGGCATTGATAAACATCAGTTCGTGTTTCTTTTTAAATATTTTATCTGTAAAAGGCATTTTTAATAATTCTTCTAATGGAGCTAATATCAGTGTTAAAGGTGTTCTTAATTCATGTGATACATTAGTAAAGAAATCCATTTTTACTTCATTAATGTAACTCACTCTTTCCTTGTCAATTCGTTCCAGTTTCAACTGCTGTTCTGCCTTAATTCTTTCTTTTATAATTCCAATACCAAAATATAAGGCTCCACTGATGATTATCAGCAGTAAAAAAGAAAACCACAACGTATTATACCAAGGTGGAAGTAATGTGATTTTTATACTCCTAACGGCACTCATTTCCCCATTCGGACCAACGGCTTTGATCTGGAAATTGTATTTACCTGCAGGTAAATTGCTATAGCTGACTTTTAATTCATCAGTTCGCTGCCAATCTTTATCGATTCCGTCTAACTTATAATAGTAATAAGTTCGATTGGAAGAAATATAATTAAAAGTATTAAAAAAGATACTGAATTGCTTGTATTCAGGACTAATTTCTAACTCGTTTACCTGATCCAGATGCTCTTCCAAAATGTCAGTTTCATCACCAACAGCTACATTTTTATTTAAAACTTCAAGTCCTGTAAAACTAAGTTTTAGCGGAAGCGGCTGTTGTTTAATCTTCGAAGGATAGAAGTAAGAAACGCCTTTGATACCTCCAAAAAGCATCATACCGTCTTTTGCTTTACAAAATGCGTAATCATTAAACTGCTTGTTCTGCAATCCATCGCTTTCATCAAAAGTCTGAACCGAACCTTTGTCAGGGTTAAATTTAATTAATCCGCTGTTGGTTGAAATCCATAGATTGTTATCCTCGTCGGGAATTATACCGTAAATGGTTTCCTTAACGAAATCTTTTCTGGCTTTAATAGTTTTGAATGATTCCTGGCCTTCATCGTACAATCGCAAACCTTCACGCGTACCAATCCAGATTCGGTGTTTCTGGTCTTCGGTAATACAATTTATAATATCATCACTAAGTTTTCCGTGTCCGATATTTCCAAATAAAAGAGTATCAGGATAGAAAAGGGTTACGCCGTTTGTGGTTCCAATCCAGATTCGATGTTTGCTGTCTTCAAAAAGAAACGTAATATCGTCTGAAGTTGGTCTCTTTCCGGCCTTGTCTAAATGAATGTGTGTAAAGGTCTTTGTATCAGGATGAAACTGATCTAATCCGGATCTTGTTCCGACCCAAATTCGGCCTTTTGAATCTTTTAATAAACTATAAACCAAATCTCCCGCAATCGTGTTGGGATTGCTTTCATCATGACGAAAACGCTGTACAGAACCGCTATTTGGATTTAGCAGATTTAGTCCGCCATTGTGAGTTCCAATCAGTACATTTCCGTTATCATCAAATTCGATAGCTTTAATATTGTTCGAACTCAAACTATTTGGATTGTTTTCGCTGTTCGAATAATAACTAATGGTATTAGCATTTTTATTCCAGTAATTTAAGCCTTTGTCGTTGCTTCCAATCCAGAAATTGCCCTTCGGATCTTGCTTGATAACGCCAATAACTTCATCATTTAAAGAAGGCTTTCCGGAGTTTTGACTAAGAAGATTGAACTTAATATCGTTTTTATGATAGTAATTTAAACCTCCGTAATAAGTTCCAAGCCAAATTCCGTTTTGTTTGTCCCTAAAAAAACAGCGAACCGAGTTTTGGCTAATCGTGTAAGGCTGTGATATTTGATGATAGTAATTGCTGAAAGAATTCGTATTCGGATTAAAAATCGTGAGTCCTCTAAAAGTTCCAAGCCAGATATTTCCATCCGTATCTTTTCCAACACATCGGATGTTATTATCAACAATACTATTTGCTCCTGCAGCATGCAATAAGGAAGAAGCCTGACTGTTTTTGCCATCAAAACGAATTACGCCATAGCCTTCAGTAGCGACCCATAGCTTTTTGCCATCCACATAAACATCATTGATATAAGGTTTTTTAGCACCCAAATCAATTTTAGTCAATTGATGAGTATTCGGTTTTAATTTGAAAAGTCCAACATCTGTTCCTAAGATAATCTGCTGTTGCCAAACGCCGATATAAGCAATTTTCTTGATTTCGTGTGAAGAAGCATTAAACTTAATTGTCGTAAAATTTTGGGTTTCGGGAGTCAAAACAAAAACTTCACCAGTAATAGAAGCCGCCCATATTTTGTGCGTGCTGTCTTCTGTTATGGAAGAAATGTACCATTCGCCAATACTTCTCGGAAGTTTGTAATTTGTAAAGCTGTCTGTATCATAATTATAAACACTAATTCCCTGATTTCCTCCAACCCATAATTGCCCTTTGTGATCTGTAAAAAGACTGCGGATATAATAAGATTGTAAACTGCTTTTTACGTTTTTAACCGGTCGGTACACTTTAAAACCCTTGCTGTCATAACGATTTAGCCCGTCCTGAGTTCCAATCCAGATAAAGCCCAGTGTATCCTGCTGAATGGCAAAAACCGAACTTTGTGACAAGCCTTTATCAACTGAGATATTACGGAAATATCGGTCCTGAACTTGCGCATGGCTCTTCACTGTAAAAAGCACTATGTAGAAAAGCGTCAAAAAAGCAATCGTTTTTCTCATGGAAGTTTAATTTATAATTTTATTGTTTCTCTATTTTATATTTGCCAAAGACCTAATTTAAAGAAAAAGCAAACATCTTGTTTTTTTAATTCTTATCGTATTTCGCTACATCCGGCAATTCATCTACAGTTTCTTGTTTATTAACCTTTTTATTAATCAATTCTAACAATACGGAGCTTCCGCTAATTTTAGGCGAATATTTTTTTCCTTCAAACTGAATTGGCAGATTTCCGTAGCTAAACAGCGATTTTTTCTCTTTACTAAAAATCTGTAATGCTGCCGGTTTTTCTCCATCTAACTGCACTTGGATTCCCCAATCTCCAATTTGCAAATGCGACAAACCATTAGCATTAGACAGATTTTTAATTACTTCAGCTTTTCCGTCTTTCACTTGTATAATGGTTAAATAACGGAATTTTTGTTTGGCTTCAGAAGTAATTCCGGCATGCCATTGATCCTTAAATTCTTTTATTTGACCTTCGTCATTGGTTACTTTATTCCAGTTGACTGCAGCTTCGTAGAACTTATTATGTACTACCATTTTTAACGGACTATCTGCAAAAACGCTGGCATTTACACTTCCTAAATCTGTTTTTACTATGAAATTTTGTTGTTTGGCATTCGCCGAATTTTCTCCTTCGATAGTATAATAAGGGCAATGAAACTGAGTCGTCCATTTTACCGGATTTTTTGCTTCCAGTTCATCATATAAAACAATATATCCACCTTCCAATTGGAGCATGTGTCTGCGATATAAAGTGACACCGGATTCGCCGTAACCATTTTCTTTGCCAGGAACAACTTTGATTTGTTTGAATCGGTCCAGCCAAAAATCGCTTTTTATTTCGCCATACGCATTACTTGCATCACCCAAAGCATATTGAATGCGTTGTCCCGAAATGGCTCTCGGAATCCATCCATAACCTTCCTCACCAATTTTCTGGTTTAAACTATCGGCCAAAATGGTATTGTAAGCCTTTGATGTTCTGTAATATAAAAGGTTGTGCTTGTCGCTGAAATTACTGTAATAACCTGTTCCACCAAAGATTACTTTTCCTTTAAAATTGATCGTGAATGCATTTTGCGAAGCGTGACCGTGTCCCGAAGAACCAAACGGACTGCTGAACAAATAACTGCTTAAAGTTTTATCGGCATTTGTCAGATCTTCGTGCATGGCCACAACACCAACATCGGCAAACTTGCGGGTTTTAGGCAGGTTGGCAGGTGATGTAGCAGGTAAATTTCTGTTTGGTTTATAATTTAGTAATCTAAAAAACAGGAAATCATCTGTACCGTGATAATACTTTGGATAGTCTCTTTTTATTCCTTCAACATACCAGTTCAAATACGGATTATTCATTCTGTAAGTTAAAGCATCTGCAAACCAGGCTTCACCTTTTACGATGTACGGAATGTTTTCCCACATATCGCCGATAGCAGTACTTGCTGAACTGTTTGGATGCGTATACAACATATAATACGGGAGATTTTCCATCCATGGCAATTTGAAATAATCGACTCCGCTAAAATCACCAAACATTTGTGACAAGTAAATAATCGATTTGAAGTTGACTCTAAAATAGCCATTTCCCTCGTGCCAGCCGCCATCGGTCGTACCCAAAACCGGAAAACGTGCCGACCATACTTCGTACATATATGTAAGCCATTCTTTGGCCTCAGGAACATCATTTATTACGGCTACAGTAGCAATTGCAAGGTTGCGCAACGTGATTTGCCAAACGTGATTGTCGCTTACATGCAATTCAAAACGATTGGGTAAATGACTGTAAACTCTTCTGGCTCTGATTGTAATTATATCTTTGAATTTCTCTTTTTCGGCTGCATCTAAAAATTCATAACCCGCATCATAAAACCAGCCTAACGCTTCAAGTACGGCACCGCTTGTAAAATCATCGCCTGTCGCTAATCCATTAGGATTCATGTTGGCAATGTTTAAAGCTCTGCGTTTTGCATCGAGGATAAAACGTTTGTCTTTAGTTAGTTGATAAGCGATACACAGATTGCGAACCGGATTTCCCACAGCATCACCAAAACCGTGATACATTCTTTCGACAATAATCTTTTTCTCTAATTTGTTTTTTCCTGTTGTATCAATTATTCGTTGTGGTTTTTCAGTAGGAAGAGGAGCCAGCATTAGTTTTTCCGCGAAAGCGATAAATTTTTTAGCTTCGGGATTTTCGAGATTGTTGCGATAAAAGTCTTCGCCAATACGGTTCATGTCCCACAAAAGCGGATGCGATCCTTCATTTCGTTTTAGGACTTCGCTTATTGGCGGAGCAACTTTTTCTTTGGCATATTTAGCATCAACCACAAAATCGTAAACAGGTGACCATGTCCATTGCGTACTGCCTTTTAAGGCGTAACCATATTTCCAGTACCATTTTCCGGATTTTAATGCCTGATGCAGCGGATAAACTGCCCAACGCTGTTCTGAACTAGTAAGCCGATTAT
>Ga0247810_10001435_pt1 | contig 15058 bp, 16 predicted proteins | sample UWRJL119311C1_FD_179918 | JGI IMG/M metagenome (GOLD analysis project Ga0247810, IMG submission 179918) | Plant litter microbial communities from Arlington Agricultural Research Station in Wisconsin, United States - UWRJ-L119-311C-1 | ecosystem: Environmental > Terrestrial > Plant litter >...
AATGAATAGTTTTTATTACTTTGTACTGGTAATAAATCGACGTGAAAAATCGTTGTTTTTCACTTTTTCAAAAGTAGAAAATTTTTATCAAATCGGAGATTCGCAAACGCTTATTAACAGAAATAAAAAAATATCTTTTAGATTTCTACCGGGAATAAAGACATTCAAATACAAAATATACTAAAATACCCTATTCACTATAATTTCAACAGTTATGAAAAAAAAATTGGAAGCCGATTTAATCAGCATTGCACATCGAATTTTAAAGCTTAAAAACAAATCCGATATCAATCAATTGTATCTTGAAACGCAGAAATTATATGAGAAACTAGCGGTTTTAAAGTTTGTAGACGAAAATTTCTACACTTTGAAGCCAACAATTGGTCACAGCGAAATTACTTCTGAAATTGAATCTATTTTTGATAAAGAAGAAATAATTCCGGCGGAAGTTAAAATCGAAGAGCCAGTTACAATTGCAGAAACTCCAATTGAAACTATAGCTGAACCGGAAGTTAAAGAAGAAATCAAAGCAGAAGAAGCTGCCGAAGAAATCGTTACAGAAGAAGCTGTAGAGGAAATTGTTGCAGAAGAAGCTGTTGAAGAAGAAATTGTCGCAGAAATTCCTGAAGAAGTAATTCCGGAAACTATTGCGGAGCCAATTGCTGAAGTAATCGAAGAACCTGTTGCTGAAAAAATCGAAGAACCAATTGCTGAAACTAAACCTGAAACAGTTGAAGAACTTTCTTTTACAACCGTTAGCGATTTAAAGCCAATTCCGGATTTTGTACCTCTTTTTGAATTAGATAAACCAGAAGAAAAAGAACCGGAAAAAGAAGAACCGAAAGCAGAAATTTCAATACCAAATCCTATGACGATCACGTTTGAAGATTTTGGAGTGAATTATGCCGATGCGCAATTTGTAAAAGTAGATAGTTTTGAAAACGTTGCCTCTACTCCTGCTCCGGTGATCAATGAATTTAAAGAGAAAAAAGAAAATATCGAAACTGTTGTTATAGAAAAACCAGCAGAAACAAAAGCTGTTACTTTAAACGAAAAACTGGCAAAAGGTTTTCATATTGATCTGAACGACCGAATTGCTTTCACCAAAAACCTTTTCGGAAACAGTTCTGAAGATTATAGCCGTGTCCTCAATCAGTTATTGACTTTTGACTCTTACGTTGAAGCGCAGGAGTTTATAGAAAACATGGTAAAACCGGATTATAACAATTGGGACGGAAAAGACGATTACGCAGAACGTTTCCTGGGAATTGTCGAGAAGAAATTCTCATAAACACTAATTTCACGAATTTACACGAATTAAAAGCAATTTAAATAATACTTGATTTGTGCAATTTTTAAACAACCGAAATTTGTGCCAATTTGTGCAATTCGTGTTAAATATTTAAATTAAATATGTCTAAATTATATATCGTTCCAACGCCTATTGGCAATCTTGAAGACATGACTTTTCGTGCCATCAGGATTCTGAAAGAAGTCGATTTGATCTTGGCCGAAGATACCAGAACCAGTGGTAAATTGTTGAAGCATTTTGAAATTGGCACGCACATGCACAGCCATCATATGCACAACGAACACAAAACAACTGAGAATTTGATTGCGCGTTTGAAAGCCGGTGAAACTATCGCCCTGATTTCGGATGCAGGAACTCCGGCAATTTCAGATCCGGGATTTTTATTGACGCGCGCTTGTGTCGAAAATAAAATCGAAGTAGAATGTTTGCCTGGTGCAACTGCTTTTGTCCCTGCTTTAGTCAACAGCGGATTACCAAATGACAAGTTTATTTTTGAAGGTTTCTTGCCTGATAAAAAAGGACGTCAGACTCGTTTTTTGGCTTTAGCCGAAGAAACAAGAACGATGATTTTATACGTTTCTCCGCATAAACTCGTTAAAACATTAGCTGAATTTATTCAGTATTTTGGAGAAGACAGACAAGTTTGCGTTTCACGAGAATTATCAAAACTACACGAAGAAAATGTTCGTGGAACTGCCAGAGAAGTTTTAACTCATTTTGAAAAAACAGCACCACGCGGCGAAATTGTCGTAGTCGTTGCCGGAAAAACAATAACAAAAGAACCTAAGAAAAGTAAGTTTTCGAGGGATGAAGAAGAAGAAGAAGAAGATTGAAAAATATTTATGACACAGAATAAAAAAGTTGCCACGAATTTCACTAATTATCACGAATTCAATTAGTGCAAATTCGTGAAATTCGTGGCAAAAAAATCTTTCTAATCATTTTAATCTGTTGCAAAAAAACTAAAATTATACTCATGAGCATACAAGCCTTTTTAGAAAAAGTAAAACAAACTCCAAACGAAATAACATTCCCTGAAACTATTGCAGTAATCGAGGAAAATTACAATTTTACACCAACAGCTTTCCAAAACGGAACGCAGCATAACGCTGCCGGAGAAAATTCTGGTTCTTGCAAATTATTTTCTTTTGCCAAATTGCAAAACCTAAGCAAAGACGAAACTTTGGCTTGTTTTGGCGCTTTTTATTTCGAAGAAGTTTTAAAAGATCCAAACGGAACGAATCATCAAAACATTAGAAATTTCATCAACTTAGGCTGGGACGGAATTAAATTTGAAGGAAATGCTTTGGAGTTAAAATAATTTTAGATTTCAGAGTGTAGATTTTAGATTCTGGAATCTGCTTATTTTGAAATCTAAAAACTTTGTCAAAGTTTGAAACTTTGACAAAGTTGAAAACCGAATATTTTGCCACAGATTAAACGATTTTTGATTTCTCAAATCTAAAATCTAAGATCTAAAATCTACAATAAAAAAAATGCGTTGGACATTAAAAACAAAACCTTCTGAAGATAAAGTCAAACATTTGGCGCAAGCCCTGAATGTAGAAGATTTTGTAGCAACACTTTTGATTCAGCGTGGCATTGAAACTTTTGAAGATGCCAAGAATTTCTTTCGTCCTTCGTTGGAACATCTTCATGATCCGTTCTTGATGAAAGACATGGACAAAGCGGTTGCGAGAATCGAATTGGCGATCGAAAATCAGGAAAACATTTTGGTTTTTGGCGATTATGATGTTGATGGAACAACGGCTGTTTCTCTGGTTTCGGCTTATTTAAAATCGCATTATCCTAATATTGCCACTTATATTCCAGATCGTTATGCAGAGGGTTACGGAATTTCTTTTAAAGGAATTGACTTTGCCGATGATAACGGTTTTTCATTAATCATAGCACTCGACTGCGGAATAAAATCTATTGATCATATCGCCTACGCGAAAGAAAAAAACATCGATTTTATTATTTGTGATCACCACCGCCCAGGAGAATTTCTTCCGGATGCGGTTGCAATTTTAGATCCAAAAAGAGAAGATTGCTTTTATCCTTATGATGAATTGTGCGGTTGCGGCGTTGGTTTTAAACTGATTCAGGCTTTAGGAACAAACAGAAACGAAACAATTGAAGATTTAGTTCCGTATCTGGATTTAGTTGCCACAGCAATTGCGGCCGATATTGTACCTATTACAGGTGAAAACAGAGTTTTGGCTTATTTCGGCTTACAGGTTATCAACTCAGATCCTAGACCGGGAATCAAAGCTTTGGTACATCAGGTAAAAAAGAAAACATTAGATATTACTGATGTTGTCTTTATTGTTTCACCAAGAATAAATGCTGCCGGAAGAATCAAACACGGGAATCATGCGGTTGAATTATTGACGGAATTTAATTTCGAACAAGCACAACAATTCGCATCCGAAATAGAGCAATACAACTCAGACCGAAAAGATCTGGACAAACAAATTACCAAAGAAGCTTTTCAGCAAATTATACAAAATCAGGAGGAAGACCGATATTCGACCGTTGTATTTCAGGAAGACTGGCACAAAGGCGTGATCGGAATTGTAGCTTCGAGACTAATAGAAACCTATTATCGTCCCACTTTGGTTTTTACTAAAAGCGGTGATAAATATGCGGCTTCGGCAAGATCTGTAAAAGGATTTGATGTATATAACGCTCTTGATGCCTGTTCGCAACATTTAGAACAATTTGGAGGCCATATGTACGCTGCAGGAATGACTCTGAAAGCAGAAAACTATAAAACCTTTAAAGACGCATTTGAAAAACAGGTCGAAACAACAATTTTGCCCGAAATGCGAACCCCTGAAATCGAAATTGATGCCGAAATTAATTTTAGCGACATTACCCCAAAGCTCATCCGGATTTTAAAACAATTCGAACCTTTTGGCCCTTTGAATATGACGCCTGTTTTTATGACGAAAGATGCAAAAGACACAGGCTACGCGAAAACTTTAGGTGCAGACGAAGAACATTTGAGACTTTTTGTGAAACAGCATAACTCAGACGGAATTGCTGCAATAGGTTTTGGCCTTGGAAAAAAAATAAACATCGTAAAAAATCAAAATCCTTTTCAGTTAGCTTATTCTTTAGCTGAAAACGAATGGAACGGCAGCGTTTCTACCCAACTTATGCTTAAAGACATTAGAACAAATGACAACTAAAACAAACAAGCAGGATCCTTATCAGGCGTTACGCTACAGAGAATTTAATGTATTTCTAATATTGCGTTTCGCTATGGTTTTTGCCTGGTCGATGCAATTTATTGTTATTGAATGGGAAGTTTACAGTTTAACCAAAAATCCGCTTTCGTTAGGGCTTATCGGATTAATGGAAGTAATTCCTGCCGTTGGTATGGCATTGTTCGCCGGACATATGGTCGATCAGCGAGAGAAAAAAGGTTTACTGGTAAAATGTATTCTGGGATTCTCCGTAATTAGTTTTGGACTTTTTTTACTCACCTGGCCAAAAGTCGTTAGCGGCTGGTCTACTGAGGCTATTTTATATTCGATTTACTTTTTAGTTTTTATTGGCGGACTGGTTCGTGCTTTTCTTGGCCCAACAATTTTCTCACTTTTAGCCTTGATTGTCCCTAAAAAAGTATATCCTAATGCTGCAACCTGGAGCAGTTCGGTTTGGCAAATTGGGTCGGTTTTGGGTCCGGCAATTGCAGGATTTTCTATCAATTATATTGGGGTGCACTGGTCGATGTGTTCTGTTTTTGCATGTTCACTTTTTGCTTTAATTGCTTTATCTCAAATTAGTAAAAAACCAATCCTCAATCCTAAAATTGGTGAACCTATAATGGAAAGCCTTAAAGAAGGTTTAAAGTTTGTTTTCAATAACAAAACTATTTTAGGAGTACTTTCTCTTGATATGGTTGCTGTTCTTTTTGGTGGAGCCGTTGCTTTATTACCTGTATTTGCTCAGGATATTTTAAAAGTAGGCCCTGAAGGTTTTGGAGTTTTGAGAGCTGCTCCGGCAGTTGGCGCTTTTATAACAATGATGATATCTGCTTATGTTCCTTTATATAAAAAAGCGGGAATGAAACTTTTAGGTGCCATTTTTGTTTTTGGATTATCGATTATTCTATTTGGAGTTTCGACTATTTTCTGGATTTCTGTATTCGCATTATTTTTAAGTGGTCTTGCTGACGGAATTTCGGTTGTAATTCGCCAAACTATTTTACAGCTTAAAACTCCCGATCATATGCGTGGCCGTGTAGCTGCCGTAAACTCTATGTTTGTAGGATCATCAAACGAATTAGGCGCTTTTGAGAGTGGTTTAACAGCCAAATTGATGACACCTGTTATTTCGGTTGTTTTTGGCGGAAGCATGACCTTATTAACCGTTTTAGGCTTTGGTTTAAAATCGCCTACTTTTAGAAATTTAGATCTTCGCAAAGACATGGAAGATCATCAAAATATGGAATAATAAATGAAGAAGATATTTTTATTGTCGTTGCTTTCCCTATCATTCTTAGTTAGTGGCCAAACCCTTTACATCAAAACCTACGGAAACAAAAATGACAAACCTATTATTTTTGTTCACGGCGGTCCAAGTGGCAACGCAACACTTTTTGAAGGCAGTAATACCGCTGAAGAACTTTCGAAGAAAGGTTTTTTTGTCATTGCTTACGACCGAAGAGGCGAAGGAAGATCTACAGATCCTAATGCCAAATTTACTTATGCAGAAGCTTTCCAGGATCTAAATGCGATTTATAAAAAATACCATCTAAAAAAAGCCACACTTCTTGCTCATAGTTTTGGCGGATTGGTTGCGACTTTATATGCTGAGAAATATCCTCAAAATACCAGTGCCCTGATTCTTGCCGGAGCTTTATTTTCACAACAGGAAACATACAATCATATTCTGGATTCGGTAAAAAATATATATACTAAGAAGAATGATTTGGCCAAACTTGATAAAGTAGCTCTTGTTGAAAAGCTTAATAAAAATTCTGCCGAATATCGAAAAGGATGTTTTGAATTGGCCGGAGAAAATAATTTCTTTAAAATACCACATCCAACCGAGGAATCGAAAAAATTATATGCTGCTTATGATGCAAGTGATTTTTTTAAAACCAACATTAGAAATAAAAATGCTCCTTTACTTTTCTATCAAAACGAAAAGAAAAACAATATAGACACCAGACCATCTTTAAAAAAAATAAAAGCTAAAGGCATTCCTATTTATGCGATTTATGGCAAAGAAGATGGCGTATTTTCTACAGAACAACTTAGTTCTATTAAGAATTTAGCAGGCAAAAGTCATTTCTCTTTATTGGAGAATTGCTCACACTATCTCTTTGTTGATCAACAAAAAGAGTTTTTATCTCATATCGAGAAATGGCTTAAATAAAGTTTTAAACCATATAAGTGATATAAGTTCATTTAAAAAAAAGGGTTTAACTTAAATTTTTCTCATACCAGTTATATCGTTTGTAATTTTCTAAACTTTATGACTTTTTTATTTAGAATTAATATAAATAATATTTATATTTGTTGAAATAAAGGAATTTATAATGAGAGAAATAGAACAATTATACCACAACAACTTCGGTATCGCCTTTTACTGGAAAAAGGACAACGAAACTATAACTGATAAAATACAATTGGTTTTTAAGGAAACCGGATTCTACTTTACGATCCAGGAATTAAATTATTTTTGTGATTTGATTGAAGACAGCATGATCGAAAATGCTTGTTGCGAAGCTTGTGAATTAAAAAACTCCTGTCACAAATTTTTACTTAAAACTCCATGCGCATCCATAGATTTAGCAGTTTCTGTAAAGGAATTAAAATCGATTAAGGATTTGGTTGAAGGTTCTTTATTCAGAATCGAGCTTGACGAATATGTTTACGGAGTTGGCTTAAACTAAGATACATTCTAAATATTTTAACATCATTTTTTCATTATTGAAATATATTTTGATTTTCTTCAAAAAAAAGTATATTTACAGCAATGAAAAAAAACAGAATACTTTTTATCCTTATTTTTTTGGCAGTTTTCTTTTCGAACTGCAATAATAAATCCGACGAATATATTGATCCGCGAGGTCCTGATTACGCGGGTTCTGAAAGCTGCATTCAATGCCATAAGGCACAATACGACATGGCGTTAAAAAGTTCGCATTTTAAAGCAACTGCACCTGCCATTTTAGGAAATGTCCTTGGCGATTTCGACGAAAAAAATCACACTTTTATTTACGACAAAGATACTAAACTGGTCATGGAGAAACGCAATGACAGTTTATATCAGGTTTTATATAAAAACGGAAAGGAAGTTCAGGCGCATCGCTTTGAAATTGTTTTTGGTACTAAACATGCACAAACATCAGTTTATTGGCGAAACAACAATACCTACGAATTGCCACTTTCTTATTATAATGCCATAAATAGCTGGGCAACAAGTCCGGGCTTTCCTGCTGACAAGCCTTATTTTGACCGAAAGGTTATAAAAGATTGTTATGGTTGTCACAGTTCGAACATAAGCAGCAGAAGTGTAAACCAGAAACCTGAAGAGGTAAATTTTCTATCTGCAGAAGTTGAAGATGTAATTGATAAAAAAACTATTGTTTACGGAATTGATTGTGAACGTTGCCACGGACCTGCAAAAAAACATGCTGATTTTCATCTGAAAAATCCAAATATAAAAATCGCCAATAGCATTGTAAGCTATAAAACATTAAACAGACAACAAAAATTAGATGCTTGTGCGCTTTGTCATTCCGGAAATGACGGAATGAAAATGAAATCCCGCTTTGAGTTTAAGCCCGGAGACAATTTATCTGAATTTTACAGAAGTACCAGAAATGCTAATGATACAACATTTGACGTACATGGCAATCAATTTCATTTAATGTCGCAAAGCAAATGTTTTATCAAAAGCGAAAAAATGGATTGTATTACCTGTCATAATCCACATGAAAATGCATCTAAAAACTTAGCTTCATACTCTAAAATTTGTATGAGCTGCCATCAGGGTTTAAAACACAACGCAACAACGCTAAAAACGATGTCAGGAAGTTTGCTGGCTAATAATTGTGTCGAGTGCCACATGCCTAAGAAGATGTCGAATGCTATTAAATTTCAAATTTCTAACACCAAAGAAATGTCGAATTATATTTTAAGAACACACAAAATAGGAATTTATCCAGCAAAATAAAAAATGATTATTCGCCGAATTTTTTAAGTTCAAAAGTTTCTCCGTCAAAAACGCCATAAGTAAAATAACCAATCCAGTCGCCCAGATTTACATATTTGGCATCTTGACCAACGTCTATAATCATAGGTAAATGACGATGACCAAAAATAAAGTAATTGTAATGTTGGGTTTCGAGTTTGCGTTTGGCGTATAAAACTAGCCATTCGTTTTCTTCGCCTAAAAATTTTACATCTTCGGCACCAGAAATCAATTTGTTTTTAACTGATAAATATTGGGCTAAACTTACGCCAACATCCGGATGCAACCAACGGAAAAGCCATTTAGAAAACGGATTTGTAAATACCTTTTTCATGCGTTTGTATCCTTTATCGCCGGGACCTTTTCCGTCGCCGTGACCAATCAGGAATGTTTTTCCGTTAAAAGTAAATTCCTTATTATCATGATAAACTGGAATATTCAATTCGGTTTGAAAGTAGTCGTTCATCCATAAATCGTGATTTCCCACGAAAAAATAAATAGGAATTCCGCTATCACGAATTTCAGCCAGTTTCCCTAAAACGCGTACAAAACCCTTTGGAACAACTGTTTTATATTCGAACCAAAAATCGAATAAATCACCTAATAAAAAAATAGCTTCCGCATCCTGTTTCACCTCATCCAGCCAGGCCACAAATTTTTGTTCGCGCGGCAAACTCAACTCAGGGGTTGGAGCACCAAAATGCTGATCAGAAGCAAAATATACTTTCTTCATTGAAGTTATGAGTTAGGAATTAAGAGTTATGAGTTAAACGCTCAATTGGAATTTGGATTTTTTTATTGGAATTTTAAACATTATCGCTCGCATACCATTCGGCAAACGATGATTCTGTTTCCTGAAGTTTAAGAGAGAAAAGAGAGATATCCTTTGGCAAACGCGCAATGATTCTATCTGCAAAATCAACCACCATATTTTCGCTTGTTGGCTGATAATCTACTAAAATTACGTGATGACCACGATTTTTCAATTCATTTGCCAATTCGATATGCGGCGTAGTTTCGTTAAAAACCGTTGCATGATCAAACTGATCGACGATTTCTTCTTTTACAATTTTCTTTAAGTCCGAAAAATCAATTACCATTCCGAATTTCACATTCGATCGATCTGTGATTGGCGAACCAATAACCGTTACCGATAATTTATAACTGTGCCCGTGAACGTTTTTGCATTTTCCGTCGTAACCGTACAAAGCATGCCCGGTTTCGAAACTAAATTGCTTTGTAATTCTGATATTACTCATCGATTTGAATTTTAGGTTGCAAATTTACAAATTAATAACCGTTTTCATCTCTTTTTTTAGCTCTGTTATACATCCAATATGCAATTAGAATCAAAACTACAAAAGGAATGAACGATCCGATGATCACTCCTATCTGATAACTGCCATCAGGAGCGGTTTTTATTTTCTCTGCAACATCGACTTTTTGAAATAATGAAATGATATACATACTGATAATTTTAAGCTCAAAAATTCCAATATTTAAATTCCAAATTCCAATAGCCAACTCAATACTATTGGAATTTGGAATTTCCTATTTGGAATTTTATTTTTTTTTATTTTTTAAATTGAGTTAAGGCTTCCCTGGCGAAATCAGACAAAACCAATTTTCCGGTAATAGCAGCACGTTCTATAAGTAATGATTCCCAATGTTCTGTTCCTTCCCAAATAATTTTCTTCATTTCCTGCAAAGCTTCAGGATTGTACAAACTTAATTTTTCTGCAAAAGTGGTAACTGCATTATCAAGATCTTCTGCCTTGTGAATTTCCGAAAATAATTTATTTGATAAAGCCCACTCTGCCGATTTCCATTCGTGTGCAGCCAAAGTCATTTCGGCCATTGCAGCTTTTCCTATTTTGCGGGAAACGGCAGGCTCAATCACAAACGGACCAATACCAATTGCTAATTCTGATAATTTTACAGCACTTTCAGGAGTCGCCAAAACATAATCGCAAGCCGATATAATTCCGACACCGCCGCCAACAGCTTTTCCCTGAACACGTCCAATAATAAGTTTAGAGCAATTGCGCATGGCATTTAGCAAATGAGCAAAACCAGAGAAAAATTCAGTTCCCTGCTCCTCATTTTCTACCTGCAGAAGTTCATCAAACGAAGCACCGGAACAAAATACTCTGGATCCTTCGCTTTGTAAAATAATTACCGAAACAGTTTCGTTAAGACTTAAAGAATTGATTTCGGCTGTTAATCGATCCAATAATTCCCTTGGAAAAGAATTACTCGCCGGATGACCAAATTGCACTTTTGCAACAGCATTATTAAAGACAGTTTGTAAAGAACCGTTTTGATTTTCTGAACTCATAAAAATAGATTTGATCGTAAAGTTACGGTTTTGAAAAATAATTTCGCCTGAACGCGATTTGAAATTTGTTTTTTGAAAATTAATTGACTTTATTTGCTATCGGTTTGGGGGATTAGCTCATTTGGCTAGAGTATCCCGATCTGATCGGGAAGGTGACCGATTCGATTTACACAAAGCTAACAAAAAAGGGGGATTAGCTCATTTGGCTAGAGCGCTTGCCTGGCAGGCAAGAGGTGATCGGTTCGAATCCGATATTCTCCACAAATATTTTACAATAAAAAAATACCCAAACATAAACATATGTTTGGGTATTTTCATTTATAGAAACTATGTTTTACACTTATATCTTATTTTCAACCTCACTTAATAAATATTATATTGGGTCTTGTCAAAATATTGAACAACGCTTACAAGATCATTTAAACAGCAGAAGTAAGTTTACCAAAATCGCCAAAGACTGGGAATTAAAATATTTTGAAACTTTTCTCACCCGCAGCGAAGCCTGCAAAAGAGAATTGCAAATTAAAAAAATGAAAAGCAGGAAATATATCGAAACATTAATACAAACAAAAGGCTAGAGCATCCCGATGCATCGGGAAGGTGATCGGTTCGAATCCGATATTCTCCACAAATATTTCACAAAAAAATACCCAAACATAGATATATGTTTGGGTATTTTCATTTACACAAACTATGTTTTACACTTATATCTTATTTTCAACCTCACTTAACAAATATTATATTGGGTCTTGTCAAAATATTGAACAACGCTTACAAGATCATTTAAACAGCAGAAGTAAGTTTACCAAAATCGCCAAAGATTGGGAATTAAAATATTTTGAAACTTTTCTCACCCGCAGTGAAGCCTGCAAAAGAGAATTGCAAATTAAAAAAATGAAAAGCAGGAAATATATCGAAACATTAATACAAGCAAAAGGCTAAAGTATCCCGATGCATCGGGAAGGTGACCGGTTCGAATCCGGTATTCTCCACAAACCTATTTTAAGTCTATAAATTTATTATTTATAGACTTTTTTTACTTCTACTACATCCTTATTCAATACAAAACTTGTTTAGATTAGAGCTGTTTTACACAAGATCATATTTAACTTCTTAAGTTGGCATCAAATTATCTTAATTTAACCTCTGTAACAATTCTTCAAACATTTCGTCTATATATATAACATTAAACAGGACAAATTTCAGCATAAAAGAACATTTTGCTTCATTTACAAAACAGACAACCAATAACATAAACCAGAACCAACCGTATGAAAAATAAAATCTTACTTCTATTTTTATTTTTAACAACCTTAGGATTTGCGCAAAAACCAACCTTTAAGATTAAATATTCTGAGCAATTGGCAGTTTTTGTTTTTTTACAAAGTCTCTCTGATAATTACCCTGAAAATGTTTTCAAAACCGAATTCGAAAAATCAAAATACAATACCGAAAAATATAAAACTATCATTTCAAACTTTCATAAATTAAATATCTATTACAGTTATCGGTTTGACGAATATCCTTTCGGCTCAAAAAAGACAATGCAAACGGAAGACATCGTGAAAAAAAATCTGATTGAAACTGAAAACCTAACAGATTTCAAACTTCGAACTATTGGCTTTATTTCCAGCAAAACGTTGAGTGATTTTGCAGAAAGTATTTTAGCATTTACCCCAATTTACAACGAATTAATTTATAATCCGAACAAAGAAAAATTCGAAAAACAAGTCGAAGAAATTAAAAAATACTCTAACGAGCATAATATCGAAAACTACTTTCAAACAGGTCTAACATTTTACAATTCCAGTTGGGATAATTCAATTCCTTTCGAAATAGCTTTTTATCCCCTACCCAATTCTGAGGGATTTACAGCGCAAGCATTTTGCAACAATTTTATTAGCGCTGTACAAACCGACTTAAAATTGCATAAAGATTTATTTAGTGTGATGCTGCACGAAACGTATCATATTATTTATGACGAGCAATCACTTGAAGTAAAAACCCAAATTGATCAATATTTTAAAGAAAGTAAATCAAAATACAGCAATTATGCTTATCAGCTTATGAACGAAGCTTTGGCAACAGCATTAGGAAATGGCTATGTTTATGGAAAACTAGACGGACAAATTGATCCCGGAGATTGGTATAATAAAAAATACATCAGTCTTATGGCAAAGCAAATTTATCCCTTAGTAACAGAATATATCGACCAAAAGAAACCTATGGATAAAAACTTTATCGACAGTTACATCAATCTCTATGAAGTAAATTTCCCGGATTGGATAAACGAACTCAATAACATAATGAGTTACCGATATGTTCTTATCGAAAACGAAGACGATATTAATGCCATAAGAAAAATGTATCGTTACCGTTCCAGAACCGAAGGAGAATATCAAATTACCAAAGCCAGCATCGAAAAGATGAAAAAAACATCACTTACAAAAGTGATCATTATCTCAAAAAACAGTACCGAAAAGATCAAATTATTAAAAAATGAATTCCCGGAATTAAAAAACTGGAAAGCTAATGCTAACAAGGAATTTGCACACATGATTTTATTAAACGATAAAAGTCAATTGATTGTAATCAATCAAAAAACATCGACAATTGAAACGCTTTTTAAATCCATAAAATAAAGATTATTAACCCAACCGTTATTACTTTTCTATTTTTATAAATTGTCGTAAACTATTACAATCAAAACCGATACAGTCTCTTTTATAGATTTTCTCTTCATTTATTTGTTTAAAATAAATAAGACATGAAAAAACTAATTTTATTATTTGCTCTGATCTTTATTACTTCTTGTTCTAAGGATGACACAAATCATGAGGATGTATTTACCAATGATACTTACATGTATTTTGATCCTCCAACTTGGTTATTGGGTACGTGGACTAACACTCAAGGTGACAAAATAACGTTCACAGCAAACAATGTAATTTTTAATGAATACGGAAATCCCGCTAATTCTGCCAACGAAGAAATTGCCTATTATGAGAAGAATTTTGGAAACCCAAATATCCAGGAAACAGCTTACGCTAATTACTACAGTTTAAAATACAATTACAATATCGATTATCGAATGAAATTTACCATCATTCAAATATCCGACAGAAAAATAGATGTAGAAGGTTTCTTTACAGGAACATTTACAAAACTTTAATATTCCTATAATTAAAACATAAAAACCCTTGTAGAATAATCCTGCAAGGGTTTTTAGTTTTTATTCAGACCACTGTTTTTACTTTTCATTTGCCGCATCATCAAAATTCGGTTCGTCTTCTTCCGGTTTCTTAAAATCATTATTCAGTAAATCTGTTAGTTTCTTTTTCTCTTTCTGATTCTTTTTTGTAGTAAACACAATTAAAACAATCACTACAGCAACTACAATTCCTATTATTACCCAATTGATTTCCATGACTTTAATTTTTTATTAAAGTTAAGATTTTAAACTTACAGAATATTATCAAAAGGTTAAGCCTTAGCGTTATAAAAATCAGGAGCAGAAAGTTTTGTTTTCAAAACACCAATTGTCCCACTGTAAACTGTATCCTATCGTCGGGTCATAAGTATAAAAATAAACACAAATTTCACTAATTGCCACTAATTAGTTTATGAAATTAATTCCCCAAACTAAGCTGACCATTAAAATTTGTGTCCAGATGGTAGGTTTCGATCAGCGCTAGATTAGAGGTTTTAATTTATTAGACATCTTTTTTTATATATTTATAACTGCAAAATGCCACTTGGTTTCTAATTTACTTGAAAGCTAAGCAAAATAATACCCCAAAATACCGTGAATACAACATCTTATAATTTCCTCCTGACCAAAATGTTTAAAAATCTAAAAAAGCCTTTATCAATTGGCTTACTATTTTTCATGAGTACCTTTTTAGAGATTTACTGGGCAGTTGGCGAATTTTCCGGACGAATGTCAAGTGGCAATCCAGATGCTTCGTTTTTTGATGATGCTTATTTAATTTCATTGTTTACAACTATCTTTTTGACCATTGTATTTCTTTTTCTTTCCCTCATTAAAAACAAATATTTAAAAATCATCATTCAATTCATATTCTTAATTTCAGTTTGGTTTTTCTGGAATTATACCGTTTTTGTCGATCGCGAATCATCTTGGAGCACCTATACTTTCAACGAAGAACTTTATTACACCCTTTCGTTTT
>Ga0247810_10001436_pt1 | contig 15058 bp, 15 predicted proteins | sample UWRJL119311C1_FD_179918 | JGI IMG/M metagenome (GOLD analysis project Ga0247810, IMG submission 179918) | Plant litter microbial communities from Arlington Agricultural Research Station in Wisconsin, United States - UWRJ-L119-311C-1 | ecosystem: Environmental > Terrestrial > Plant litter >...
AACAATCTTGCTTTATTCAATTAACAAAAAATTAACAATACATTTGTATATACAACTATTAAAAGTTATACATTTGTATATACAAATTATACACTTTACGACTATGACAATTGAAGAAGTTATAAAAAGTACAGTTAAGATGGATAATTCGAAAAAAGTTATTCTCAATATCATGTACACGCAAAATGTGATTCAGGATCGTTTCAGTGAACTAATGAAGCCTTATGATCTTTCCGGAGAACAATATAATGTACTTCGCATATTAAGAGGACAAAAAGGAAATCCTGCCAATATGTGTGTAATACAGGAACGAATGCTCGCCAAAACAAGTAATACAACCCGATTGGTGGACAAATTATTACTGAAAGATTATGTGACCCGAAATGTATGCCCTGATAACCGAAGAAAAATTGAAGTTACAATAACACAAAAAGGTCTGGACGTTTTAAAAGAATTAGACCCGAAAGTAGATGCACACGAGCGCGAATTTGCTTCCAATATAAGCCCTGAAGAATTAGAATTATTAAACCATTTATTAGAAAAATACCGAACACAACAAAATTAATATCATGAGTACATTACTAGACAATTTAAATTGGAGATATGCAACTAAAAAATTTGATGCAACTAAAAAAATCTCAGCTTCAGATTTAAATACATTAAAAGAAGCTGTTAGATTAGCCGCATCTTCATACGGATTACAACCTTATAAAGTCGTGGTTGTTGAAAATCCGGAAATTAGAGAACAATTAAAAGCTGCTGCTTACGGACAAACCCAAATCACAGATGCTTCACAACTATTTATATTTGCAAATGACTTAAATGCAGGACCAGAATCTGTAGCTGATTACATTAAGAACATTAGCGAAACAAGAGGGATTCCTGTTAAAGCTTTAGGCGGATTTGAAGACATGATGAATGGAGTTATTTCAAACTTATCACAAGAGGCCAAAAATATCTGGACAGCAAAACAAACCTATATTGCTTTAGGAACTTTATTATCAGCTGCAGCCGAATTAAAAATCGATGCAACGCCAATGGAAGGATTTAATCCAGCTGCATTCAACGAAATCCTAGGTTTCGATAAATTAGGGCTAAACGCTTCCGTTATTGCAACTGTAGGTTACAGACATGATGAGGACGAAGCTCAGCATTTCAAAAAAGTCAGAAAATCTCAAGAAGAATTATTTATTACACTATAATTATTAATCCAAATCAATTTTAAAAATTTAAAACATGAAAAATTTAAAAACAATTGCAATAGCATTATTCGTAGCAGTGGCTAGCGTTTCAGTAAACGCACAAACTAAAACAATCGACGCAAAGTCAAGTACTATCAAATGGGTAGGTAAAAAAGTTACGGGTGAGCACTCCGGAACTGTAGATTTCAAAGACGGAGCTGTAATTTTCAAAGGGAAAAAATTAGCTGGTGGTAGTTTTACCGTTGATATGACTTCATTAAACGCAACAGATTTAAGTGGTGAATACCAACAAAAATTAAACGGTCACCTGAAAGCTGATGATTTTTTTGGAACTGACAAATATCCAACTGCAAAATTGGTTTTCAAAAAAATTGGTACTACTAAAACGGCTAACGTTTACGCTGTAACTGCTGATTTAACTATTAAAGGAATTACTAAACCGGTAACTTTTGATCTTACTGTAAATGCAAATTCTGCTACAACTGCATTTAAAGTTGACAGAACTAAATATGATATCAAATACAACTCTGGTAACTTCTTTGAAAACTTAGGAGATAAAACTATCAACGATGATTTTGAATTAACTGTATCTGTAAGATTCTAATATTTCAGACTTACTAATTTGGAATACATGAACCCCAACAATTTAGATTGTTGGGGTTCTTATTTTTTTAAAAATCGATAAAGAGTATCTAAAACCTGATAAAAAACATAAAAATAACCTTCTTAATATTCAAATAACCCTTTCGTAACAAACCTCCGCATTTTGATTAACATTCGGCTTCTAATTTTGGCTTTATTAAAAAAACAATAAAAAATCCAAAATTAGAAATCAAAATGATAGTTATGAAAACTAAAATCCAGATTGCAATTATAACAATTTTCAGCACTCTCTTTCTTCAGGCACAACAACAAAAAGGAATCATAGGGACATCAAACTGGATGAACAACTGGACCAATTTTAAACCAGCAAACGTTGAATACAACGAAGCCACAAACATTATAGCCGGAACAATCGATAAAGACACTAAACTAACCAAACGTAATACTTATCAGTTAGTAGGCATTGTTTATGTAACCAATAACGCTGTTCTTACCATTGAACCCGGAACAGTTATTAGAGGAGATGATAAAACCTGTGGAACATTAGTAATTACAAACGGTGCCAAAATTATGGCAGAAGGTTTAGAAACAGATCCAATTATTTTTACTTCTAATAAAGAAAATACAGAAAGAAGACCTGGCGACTGGGGCGGAATCATAATTCTTGGAAAGGCTCCTATCAATAAATTAGGCGGAATAAACACTTTACCTTTCAATCTGGAACCAATGCTAAATCATTATGGAGGTCCCGATGCAGAAGATAATTCAGGGGTTTTGAAATATGTTCGTATTGAATATTCAGGAAGAAAGTTAAGTGCTTTGAAAGAGCTTAACGGACTTTCATTAGCCGGAGTTGGCAGAAAAACAGTTTTAAGTAATATTCAGGTAAGTTATTCAAATGATGATTCCTTTGAATGTTATGGCGGTGACTTGAACATGAATAATTTAATTTCATACCGAACTACAGATGATGATTTTGATTTTACACAAGGAGCACAAATCAATATTAGCAACAGTATTGCTATTCGTCATCCTTTTTCATCTGATGTTTCAGGATCTAGATGTTTTGAAGTAGATTCGTATGACAAAGTAGAAAACACTGATATGACCAAAAAAATGACCAAAATAAATGCCAGTAATATTACTTTGGTAAATTTGGAAGAAAACAATCAGGGATTGGTTAGAGAATCTTTACATGTTAGAGAAGACACGTTTTTTAACTTAACTAATAGCGTGGTTTCAGGCTTTACACCTTTTGCATTACTGGAAGGAAATATTGGAAATGGAGAAGCCAATTTATCTAAAATCACCTTCAAAAACCTGATTGTTAATAATTGTAATGGCGAAATCACCAGCGAATCAACAAGTAATAATTCCGGAATTAAAAATTATTACAACAAGCCGGAAAATAGTTTGGAATTTACAAAAATTAAAAACAGCGAATTGTTTGCAATGCCTAATATCAAAGGGAGTCCCGATTTTAGAATGAACGTAAACAACACACTTGCAGGTGGAAATTAATAGGCTAAAACACATAATAACTTCAAATATTTAACAATTTTGTAAATTTAGAAAAGTTTTTTTTGTTTTTTTATGTAACGTAATTCAAATTACATTTATATATTTGCCAAATCAAAATAAGACATGAAAACAACAATGAATAATACTTGGTGGTGGAAGAATTTACGTCAAACGTCGTGAACTAAGCTTCCTATGGTATTGTAAAACTATAAATATAAAAGGCTTGTCATCACGACAGGCCTTTTTTTTTTGGTCAAAATTGAATATATAGAAAATATTAAAAACATAAAAACGAAATACATTGAAACCTTTTATACTCAACACACACTACAAACAAATTCTGGCAGATACAATCACGCCGGTAAGTATTTATTTTAAAATCAGAGATAAATTCCCAAATAGTTTATTGCTTGAAAGTAGTGACTATCACGGAAATGATAACAGTTTCTCCTACATCTGCTGCAATCCGATTGCGACGATTAAAATCGAAAACGAAATCATTTCCAAAACTTTTCCTGACGGAACAACGGAGCAAATTACGATTGATGCTTCAACTAATATTCCGGAAGTAATTCAGGAATTTTCAGGTCAGTTTAAATCGGAGAAAAACGATTTTAAATTCATAAATAATGGTTTATTCGGATACATTTCTTATGATGCCGTTCGTTATTTCGAGAAAGTTTCGATTGCCAAAAAAGACAATGCAACTTTAATTCCGGATGTATTTTATGCGGTTTATCAAAACATTATTGCTATCAATCACTTTAAAAACGAAGCGTATATTTTTTGCCATAGTGTTGACGGAAGAAATAACATCTCTGAAATTGAACAATTATTACAATCCAGAAATATTGCTTCGTACAAATTCACAAAAGAAGGGGAAGGTTTTTCTAACCTGACCGATGATGAGTTTAAACACAATGTGGCTTTAGCCAAAAAGCACTGTTTCCGTGGAGATGTATTCCAGTTGGTTTTATCTCGTCGTTTTACACAAGGATTCAAAGGTGATGAATTCAATGTTTATCGTGCATTAAGAAGCATTAATCCATCTCCGTACTTATTCTTTTTTGATTATGGGGATTTTAAAATATTTGGGTCTTCGCCCGAAGCACAAATTATCGTAAAAGACAGAAAAGCCGAAATTCACCCAATCGCCGGAACATTCAGAAGAACGGGTAATGATGAAAAAGATGCTGAATTAGCCAAAAAACTATCCGAAGATAAAAAAGAAAACAGCGAACACGTAATGTTGGTCGATTTGGCAAGAAATGATTTAAGCCGAAATGGGCATGACGTAAAAGTAGAAAGATACCGAGAAGTTCAGTTTTTCTCACATGTGATTCACCTGGTTTCAAAAGTTACGGGACATTTACACGATAAAGCAACGACGATGCAGGTAGTTGCTGACACCTTCCCTGCCGGAACTTTAAGCGGTGCTCCAAAACACAGAGCCATGCAGCTTATTGAAGATTACGAAAAAACGAATCGTAATTTCTACGGAGGTGCCATTGGATTCATGGATTTCGAAGGTAATTTTAACCATGCGATTATGATTAGAACTTTCCTTAGTAAAAACCATCAATTACATTGTCAGGCAGGTGCCGGAATTGTTGCCAGCTCAGATGAGGAAAGTGAAATGCAGGAGGTTTACAATAAATTAAGAGCATTGAATACGGCTTTGGAAATGGCGGAGAAAATATAGTTTCAGGTTTTCTTTGTTTCAGGTTTCAAGTTGTTGGAGCGTTAACTTGAAACTAAAAAAACTTGAAACCTAAAACTAAAAAAATTAAATATGAAAAATAGCATTCCATTTATTATTGCAGTTTTATTAATAACTTCTTGTGAATCAAAGAAAGATTCAAAAATACTTCCGTTAATCGGAACCTGGCGTCTTATTTCAGCTGAAACGACAGAAAAGGATTCGACGTTCTCGACTTTCAATCCAAAGACAAAAATGATTAAAATTATAAATGATTCTCATTTTGCTTTTTTCAATCATGACTTGAATAACGGAAAAGACAGCACAGCAGTTTTCTTTGGCGGAGGCGGAAAATACACTTTGAAAGATAGTGTTTACACTGAAAATCTGGAATATTTCAATAACCGTCAGTGGGAGAACAATAAATTTGAATTTGTGGTAAAAATTAAAAATGACACACTGATTCAAAAAGGAATCGAAAAAGTAGAAAAATTAGGAATCAACCGCATTATTGCAGAAAAGTACGTTCGAGAAAAATAGAAATAATTAGTTTTCAGTTGCAGTTTTTCAGTCACAGATTAAAAACTTATTAACTCAGAATCTTAGCAACTTAGCACCTCAAAAAAATGAAAAAAATATTAGTTATAGACAATTACGATAGTTTCACTTATAATTTAGTACACTATCTGGAAGATTTAAACTGTGAAGTAACCGTATACAGAAACGACGAATTTGATATTGACGAAATCGTTTCTTTCGATAAAATTCTACTTTCCCCAGGACCAGGAATCCCTGATGAAGCTGGTTTACTAAAAGACGTAATTCGTAAATATGCTCCAACAAAAAGCATTTTGGGAGTTTGCTTAGGACAGCAAGCCATTGGAGAAGTTTTTGGAGGAACACTTTCGAATCTGGATAAAGTATATCACGGTGTTGCGACAAATGTAAAAAAAGCAGTTAGTGACGAATCCTTATTTGAAGGACTGGAAGATGAATTTGAAGTTGGCCGCTACCATTCGTGGGTAGTTGATGCTGATTTACCGGATGTTTTAGAAGCCACTTCGTTTGAAGAACACGGTCAGGTAATGTCATTGCGCCATAGAACTTATGATGTTCGCGGAGTACAATTTCATCCGGAAAGTGTTTTGACTCCAAACGGAAAAAGAATTTTAGAGAACTGGATAAAAGGTTAGAAAATTAGTCAAAAGTTTTAAAGTCAAAAGCCATAAAGTCAAATACGTTATTAAACTTAACTTTTCAGTATTTTAAAACAAAACAAGTAATCAATTCTAAAAAAATATTAGAAGTCAAAGACTTTAAGACCTTTGACTTTTGACTTTAAGACTTATTATGAAAAACATATTAAACAAATTAATCAATCATGAAGTGCTTACCAAAGAAGAAGCAAAAAACGTATTGATTAACATTTCAAGCGGAAATTATAATCCAAGTCAGATTTCGGCATTTTTGACCGTATTTATGATGCGAAGCATTACGATTGACGAACTCTCGGGATTCCGTGAAGCTTTATTGGAATTATGCATCCGCGTTGATTTATCAGCTTACAACACCATTGATTTATGCGGAACAGGCGGTGACGGAAAAGACACTTTCAACATTTCAACCTTAGCTTCGTTTGTGGCTGCAGGAGCCGGAATAAAAGTAGCAAAACATGGAAATTACGGTGTTTCCTCTATTTCAGGATCAAGCAACGTGATGGAAAAAATGGGAATTAAATTCAGCAATGACCCAGCATTTTTAGAAAAATGCATTGATAAAGCCGGAATTTGCGTTTTGCACGCTCCCCTATTTCATCCGGCAATGAAAAACGTTGGGCCGATCCGTAAAGAACTGGCTGTAAAAACCTTCTTTAATATGCTGGGACCAATGGTAAATCCATCGTTTCCACAAAATCAATTGGTTGGTGTTTTTAATTTGGAATTAGCCCGAATGTATGCCTATTTATATCAAAATACTGATATCAATTTCACCATTTTACATTCGCTTGACGGATACGATGAAATCTCTCTAACAGGCCCAACTAAAACGATAACATCGCACATGGAAGGAATGTTAAAACCGGAGGATTTTGGTGTTCGTCTTTTATCACAAAGCGAAATTGAAGGCGGAAAAACCATCGAAGAATCGGCAGAAATATTCACCAATATCATTTCAGGAAAAGGAACAGAAGCTCAAAACAATGTGGTGCTCGCCAATGCTGCAATGGCAATTGCAACCGTTACGAAATGTTCACCTCTGGAAGGATTTGAATTAGCAAAGGAAAGTTTGTTTTCCGGAAAAGGATTAAAAGCATTAAATAAATTGAAAGATTTAATGATTTAAAAATTGAAAAATTATGACCAAATCTTTTGAAGAATTTGAAGTTTATAAAAAAGGAATTTATTTAGCTAAAATAATTTTGAATTAGTAAGTAGTAAAACTTTCGAAAGAGAGTTTGGTTTTAAGGATCAGATTAAAAGAGCTGTAATATCAATTACAAATAATATAGCAGAAGGTTCAGAGTATAATAATAACAAACAATTAATAAGATTAAAAATTTCAAAAGGAAGTTGCGCAGAAGTTAGAAGTATGCTAGTTTTATGCAGAGAACTTGGTTTCTGTAATCAATTAGAAATTCAAAAGGGTATGATACAACTGTTGAAATTTCTCAAAACCTTTCAAATTTTATAAAATATTTAAACACAAAAATCAAAGAATGATTTTTTGGATTGAATTTTTCAATCTTTAAATTTTTCAATCTTTAAATAATATTTATAATGAATATATTAGATAAAATAATCTTCGATAAAGAACGAGAAGTCGTTCTTAAAAAATCAATCATTCCAATTTCACAATTGGAAAGTTCAGTATTCTTTGGAAGAGAAACAATTTCTTTAAGTCAGAAATTAAAAGGAAGTTCCACCGGAATCATTGCAGAACACAAACGTCGTTCTCCTTCAAAATCAGTAATTAATCATAGTTTTACAGTTGAAGAAGTCGTTAAAGGATATGAAGATGCCGGAGCTTGCGGAATTTCTGTTTTAACTGACGGGAAATATTTTGGAGGCTCTTTAGACGATTTACTTTTGGCAAGAGCAAGCGTAAATATTCCGCTTTTGCGAAAAGAATTTATTGTTGACGAATACCAAATTTTAGAAGCAAAAGCCTTTGGAGCTGATTTAATTTTACTGATTGCCGCGGTTTTAACCCGTGAAGAAATCAAATCATTATCAGAGTTTGCGAAGAAATTAGGTTTGGAAGTTTTGCTGGAAGTCCACAATCAGGAAGAACTGGAAAAATCGATTATGCCAAGTTTAGATATGATTGGTGTGAACAACAGAAACCTGAAAACTTTTGAAGTAAGCCTTGATTTCAGCAAACAATTGGCTTCTCAGATTCCGGATGAATTTGTAAAGGTTTCCGAAAGCGGAATCTCGTCAATCGAAGCCATTTCAGAATTGAGACCTTACGGTTACAGCGGTTTTTTAATTGGAGAAAACTTCATGAAAACCGACAACGCAGGAAAAGCTGCAACAGAATTTATTAAACAGCTATAAGCCTTCAGCTGTGAGCAATCAGCTCAAAGCCCAAAGCTCAAAGCTCAAAGCAAACAAAAAAATGAAACTCAAAATCTGCGGTATGAAATATCCCGAAAACATTCTCGAAGTAGGCGCGCTCCTACCCGATTATATGGGATTTATTTTCTGGGAAAAATCCGCTCGATATTTTAACGGTCAGATTCCAGAACTGATAAAAACAATCAAAAAAGTGGGCGTTTTTGTAAACGAATCGGTTGAAAATATCGTTGAAAAAATTAACAAACACGATTTACAAGCCGTTCAGCTGCATGGAAAAGAATCTGTCGAATTTTGTCAGGATTTAAAAAGTAAAATTGATACTAAAATCGAAATCATTAAAGTATTTTCGGCTGATGAAAATTTTGATTTTGAAATTATAAAACCTTTTGAAAGTGTTTGCGATTATTTTCTGTTTGACACCAAAGGAAAATTACCCGGCGGTAACGGAACCACTTTTGACTGGACTATATTGAAAAAATACAATTCCGACAAGCCTTTCTTTTTAAGCGGCGGCATTGGAATAAATGAATTAAAAGCCATCGAAGAAATTTCAAAAAGCAACTTACCTATTTACGGTGTCGATGTAAATAGTAAATTTGAACTCGAACCGGGGCTGAAAAATAAAAATCTATTTAGCAATTTCAAGCGTAAATTTGAAATTGTAAACATCTAAAATTTAAAAAAAATGAATTTTAACGTAGACGAAAAAGGATATTACGGAGAATTTGGAGGAGCTTATATTCCCGAAATGCTTTATCCAAATGTAGAAGAATTACGCCAGAATTATTTAAAAATCACTGCAGAACCCGATTTCAAAGCAGAGTTTGACCAATTACTTAAGGATTACGTTGGACGCCCTAGCCCGCTTTATTTTGCAAAGCGTTTATCTGAAAAATACAATACCAAAGTTTACCTAAAAAGAGAAGACTTAAACCATACCGGAGCACATAAAGTTAACAATACAATCGGGCAAATATTAGTTGCCAGACGTTTGGGCAAAAAACGAATTATTGCCGAAACTGGAGCCGGTCAACACGGAGTTGCAACTGCAACTGTTTGTGCGCTTATGGGAATGGAATGTATCGTTTACATGGGCGAAATTGACATCGCTCGTCAGGCGCCAAATGTAGCCCGTATGAAAATGTTAGGAGCAGAAGTTCGTCCGGCACTTTCGGGTTCCAGAACTTTAAAAGACGCTACAAACGAAGCTATTCGTGACTGGATCAACAATCCGGTTGACACGCATTACATCATAGGTTCTGCGATTGGACCTCATCCTTATCCGGATATGGTGACGCGTTTTCAAAGTGTGATTTCAGAAGAAATCAAATGGCAGTTAAAAGAAAAAGAAGGACGTGAAAATCCTGATTACGTTGTCGCTTGTATCGGTGGAGGAAGCAACGCTGCAGGAACATATTACCACTTTTTGCACGAGCCTGAAGTTGGTATCATTGCCGTAGAAGCTGCCGGAAAAGGTGTTGACAGCGGTTTTAGTGCTGCCACCAGCAAATTAGGAAAAGTAGGCGTTATTCACGGCTGTAAAACCCTTTTGATGCAAACTCTGGATGGGCAAATTACAGAACCTTATTCGATTTCTGCAGGTTTGGATTATCCTGGCGTTGGTCCAATGCACGCGCATTTGGCGCAATCGGGCCGTGGAGAATTTTTCTCTGTTACAGATGACGATGCCATGAATGCCGGTTTACAGCTTACAAAATTGGAAGGTATTATTCCGGCGATCGAGAGCGCGCATGCTTTTGCGGTTTTAGATCAAAAAAAATTCAAACCAACGGATATTGTGGTCATCAGCCTTTCCGGTCGTGGCGACAAGGATTTAGACAATTATATTAAACATTTTAAGTTATAATTTAAGATTAATAATTAGGGCGTTACCCAAGGGCCGGGCTGTCCGCTAAATTTTTTTCGTGGCAGAAAAAGCCACAAAAAAAGATACCGCTCCCATCCCTAACGCAAATGAATAACGAGAAAAATAGTAATATGGAACAGATATTCTCCTACGGAACCTTACAATCAAAAGAGATTCAGATGCAGGTTTTTAATAAGCTATTAACCGGAACACCTGACCAGCTTATGGGTTATAAAATAAAAGATCTGCAAATAGAAGAAGAATTTGGAATGGAAGATTATTTCGTTGCAACGCCAAGCGAAAATCCTTCGGATACAATAGACGGAATTGTTTTTACCGTTACCAATGAAGATCTTGCGAAAGCAGATTTATTCGAATCTAATGCATATAAAAGAATTGAAATAGCACTAAAATCCGGCACAACGGCATGGATTTATGTTGAAAGTTAAATCGAAAAAGACATTTGAAATTTAAATACCTGTTGAGCCTGAAATCTTGCAGGAATAAATAAAAGACATTATAATGAACAGAATAACTCAAAAATTACAAGAAGACAAAAAGATTCTTTCGATCTATTTTTCGGCAGGATATCCAGGTTTAAATGATACCGTTCAAATCATTCAGGATTTAGAAAAAAATGACGTTGATTTAATCGAAATCGGTTTGCCTTTCAGCGATCCTCTGGCAGATGGCCCAACGATTCAGGCAAGTTCTACTCAGGCGCTTCATAACGGAATGACAACAGAAATTCTTTTTAACCAATTGGCTAACATCCGCAAAAGCGTAAAAATTCCGTTAATCATCATGGGCTATTTCAATCCGATGCTGCAATACGGAATCGAAGAATTTTGTAAAAAATGTGCTGAAATTGGTATTGACGGATTAATTATTCCGGATTTGCCGGTTGATGTTTACGCAGACAAATACAAAGCCATTTTTGAAAAATACGGATTAATCAACGTGTTTTTGATTACCCCTCAAACTTCAGACGAACGCATTCATTTTATCGACAGCGTTTCAAACGGATTTATTTATATGGTAAGTTCTGCAAGTGTTACAGGTTCTCAATCCGGTTTTGGAAATATTCAGGAAAGTTATTTCGAAAGAATTTCTAAAATGAACCTAACAAATCCACAAATTATCGGCTTCGGAATTTCAAATAAAGAAACCTTTAATCAGGCGACAAAATTTGCAAAAGGAGCTATTATTGGAAGTGCTTTTATCAAGCATTTAAGTGAAAGTGGTAGTGGGAAAATTAAGGAGTTTGTTGGGGAGATCCGTTAAATAATTTTTATTTACAATAAATTAAAGCTAAAAGTGTTTATCTCTTTTAGCTTTTTTTATGCAAAAAAACTAATATGTCATTTCTGTTAATATTATGTTAAACAAAAATTAAACAATCGTTTAATTTAAACACTTGTTTAATTTTGTACTCAATTAGAAACAATACCATGTCAAACATCGAATTAAACGACAAAAAAATTCAGATTCTGGAAGTTGCTGAAAAGCTTTTTTCGGATAAAGGATTTGAGGGTACATCGATACGGGATATCTCAAAACATGCAAAAATTAATATTGCCATGGTCTCGTATTATTTTGGTTCAAAAGAAAGACTTCTGGAGGCTTTAATTCTTTACAAAACTTCTGATTTAAAACTACAACTCGAAAATTTATTACACGAAAATCTGGAACCACTTGAAAAAGTCAATAAATTAATCGAAATTTACATTAACAGAATCAGCAGTAACAAAGGGATTTTCAGGGTTTTACATTTTGAAATCAATTCAGAAAAAAGAGAAAAAAGCATGATTGCCTTTACCGAATTAAAAAAAGGGAATCTAAAATCGGTAGAAAGTATTATAGCTCAGGGCCAATCAAAAGGGGTTTTTAGAAAAGATATTATAATTCCGCTTCTTACACCTACCATAATTGGAACCTTTTTTCACTTTCATATGAACAAATCCTTCTTCGTAGAATTACTGAATTTAAAAACCGAAGAAATGTACAATAATTACATTAAAACCAGTCTTACAAAGCACATTCAACAAACTATAAAAGCGCTACTTGTTTATGAAAATTAGTCAATTAATGCTCTTTGGGATTTTCTTCATCGGAATTTCATCAATAGAAGCACAAGAAAAAACAAGTTTAACCTTAGACGAAGCCGTTAAAATGGCCTGGGAAAAAAGCAACGAAGTTTCGCTTGCCAATACTAAGGTAAACACCAAAAAATACGAATTACAGGAGGTTAAAAATAACCAATATCCGGATTTAAAAATTTCAGGCCAATACCAAAGACTGACAAAAGCTTCAATTGATCTGCATAATAATAATGACGAAGCAAGTGCAGATCCAATGGCTTCTCCGGATCGTGCGATGATTGGAATGGCAAACCTTAGCTTACCCTTGTTTTCAGGATTCAAAATCCAAAACAGTATTAAGGCTTCGGATAATTTATATGAAGCAGAAAGTGCTTATGCTGCCAAAACAAAAGAAGATGTTGCGTTACGAGTAATTACTTATTATACTGCATTATACAAAGCACAAAAAACGTTAGATTTATTAAACGAAAATCAAAAACAGGCCAAACAGCGTGTTACTGATTTTACCGAATTAGAGAAAAATGGAATCATTCCAAGAAATGATTTATTGAAATCGCAATTATTGGTTTCAAAAACGCAATTGTCTATTGATGAAGCCAACAACAACATCAATAACATTAATTTTTACCTGACTACTTTATTAAAATTAGATCCGAGCGTAAAACTGCAGGTTAATGAAGCTGATTTCTTTAACCTCAAAACAAGCAATGCACCAACTTCAGATGTGCTGGCATTAGAAAACAGAAAAGATTTAGAAGCTATTCGTTTCCAGCAAAAAGCAAGCGAAGCCAACATCAAAATAGCAAAATCAGCTTACTATCCTACTCTTGCACTATTGGGAGGTTATACTGCATTAGACTTAAAAGATTTTATTACAGTTAAATATGCAATGAATTTCGGAATTGGTTTATCGTATGATATATCAGCATTTTACAAAAACAGTGCACATGTAAAGGAAGCCGAAAGCAGAGCATTGGAAGCAAAAAGTACGGAAGCGATTATGACAGACCGCATTAAAATTGAAGTTCAGAAATCTATTGAAGATTATGATCTTGCCATCAATCAAAGTGTGGTTTATGACGAAGCTTTACAACAGGCAACTGAAAACTACAGACTGGTAAAAGATAAATTTGATAATGGCTTATCAGACACTAACGATTTGGTTGAGGCAGATGTAGAAAATCTTAGCGCTAAAATCAATACGGCTGTTTCAAAAGCAAATATTATTCAAAAATATTACGAATTACTATCCGTATCCGGACAATTATCCCAATCATTCAATCTTTCTAAAATATAATCGACAGCTCTCATGGAAAAGAAAAAGACAAATAAAAAATTCATCATCATATTAACCGTTTTGATTTTAGTAGGTGGAACTTACGGAATATCAAAATACATGCATTCTTTGGCTCACGAAGAAACGGATGATGCACAAATCGAGAAAAAAATGAATCCGATTATTCCGAGAGTATCCGGATACATTAGTAAAGTGTTTGTGAAAGATAATGATTTTGTAAAAAAAGGAGATACTTTATTTACTATCGATAAGAGAGATTATCAATTGAAGATAGATGAAGCAACCGCTGCTTTATTAGGTGCCGAAGGTCAATACGAAGCAGCTAAAGCAGATATTGGAAGTGCATACGCAAGCATCAATGTTTCTGATGCCAATATGAGATCGGCAAGCGGCTCTATTGAAAGTGCAAAAATCAGATTGAGACAGCTTACTAATGATTTCAATCGTTACAATAATTTGTATAAGACACATACCATTACAAAACAACAATTTGAACAGGCTCAGACTGCAAAAGACGAAGCCGAAAATCAGGTACGTGTTTTAGAACAGCAACAAAGAGCAAGTTCTTACCAAAAATCGGTTATTGAATCTAAATCCAAAGCTTCTGATAAACAAACTGAAGTGGCTGCTGCGAACATAAAAAGAGCTAAAACAATGTTGGATGTTGCCAAATTAAATCTTACCTACACAGTTGTAACTGCGGCTATTGACGGACAGGTTTCTAAAGTGGATATTCAGCCGGGGCAATTGGTTCAGCCAGGACAATCTTTGTTTTATATCATCAATAATACAGAAGCCTGGGTTGTAGCTAACTTTAAGGAAACACAATTAAACAAAATGGTTGTGGGACAAAAAGTAAGTTTAAAAGTAGATGCTTACCCTAATTACGAATTTAAAGGAACACTAACATCTTTCTCTCCTGCAACAGGATCCCGTTTTTCATTATTGCCTCCTGACAATGCAACAGGTAATTTCGTGAAAACAATTCAGAGATTACCGGTAAAAATCAGTTTAGATGAATCAAATGATCCTAAGAAAGTAGCATTATTACGTCCGGGAATGAATGTGGATGTTGATGTACATTTAAAATAAGATGACAGCAGTACAAGGAGAAGACGATTTAGTAGAATACGGTTACAGACGTGTCATTATCACGATTACAGCAGTACTTTGTGCCTTGTTGGAAATT
>Ga0247810_10001437_pt1 | contig 15057 bp, 14 predicted proteins | sample UWRJL119311C1_FD_179918 | JGI IMG/M metagenome (GOLD analysis project Ga0247810, IMG submission 179918) | Plant litter microbial communities from Arlington Agricultural Research Station in Wisconsin, United States - UWRJ-L119-311C-1 | ecosystem: Environmental > Terrestrial > Plant litter >...
GCTTGTGCTTTAGTCATCATCACCGATTCCATGACGGCAAACTATTTAATCCATATTCCATAAATACGATTCTATTTTGAATACAGCTCGTTCTTAAATCTTCTGGCGAGGAAACCCGTAGCCTGATCAGGATCGATGTCCGCAATTAATACACCTGCCTCGCCGTAGTTCTGGTAAGTGAGACAAGTCCCGTCAGGATTGATCACCGAAGTGGCAGATTCTGAATATCTGGAAGCATAATTCACGCTCGCAAAGTAAATTGTATTTTCCACCGAACGCATCATCATCGCTTTTTCATAATAAGGATTGTCCATACTTCCCCATTCCTTTAGCTCCTGCCCTGTCTCATCTCCGCCACTAAAGTGAGGATGGAACACAATCTTGGCACCGTTTTGTGCGGCCCACCTTACAGATTCCGGATATCTGAAGCCTTCATGGCAAATGGTAATACCGAATTTCACCCCATTAATTTCAAATATTTGCCGCTCGGTACCAGCAATCCATATTTCGTCTTCTGAAGGATCGAGTTGGTTTTTGGATTGATAACCGAGTATTGCACCCGTTGAGGATATCACATAGGCCACATTGAGCAAGCCAGCCGCGCTATGCCAGTCCATAGGTACTATAATAGCAATCGCGTATCTCTCTGCAATTTCACAAACAGATTTTAATGCAGCTTCCAACGAGGCTGGACTGCGGTCTTCAGGCGGATAGTCCATTCCAGGATAACCAGGCAAATAAGATTCGGGAAAACATATTATCTCTGCTTTATCTAAGGAAGCAGTTTGTACCAATTTCTCCAGATTTTTCAGACCACTTTTCAATGATTTAGGAATAGGCGGCGTAGCTAATGCAATTCTCATGTTATCAATCCATTTAAGATACTGACTAAATTATGAAATTATTGCAGAAAATCTATCACAGCTGCCAAAACCTGCTCAGGTGATTCTTCATTCATATAATGACCACCATCTAATAATCCAACTACATTGCAGTTTGCGGCCACATAAGGCAGTCCCATTTTCATATAATTATAGCTTACATTGCTCGCTATGCCCAACACCGGTAGCGCTAACTGTCCGTAGTTTTTGGCATCTTCAATATCCCGAGCAAAACTTTGATACCATGCATTAGCAGCGCGGATATTTTCCGGATTGTTATATACCGATGCATAAACCTCCCGCTCAAAAGCAGTCATTTTAGTTTCATCGATCATCACATAATTAAACAACCAATCCAGCAGATACCTGAACCTACCTTCCAGAATTTGCTCTGGCAAACCTTTCACCTGGTTAAAAGCCATCCACCAGGCATAAGGAGCATCACCATTCATTTTATCAGGAAAGGTACCTGCAGCAGGTATCAACGGCATTTGCAACATTCCTTCACTGGGATGCGAGCCATCCATTACAATCAGCTTTTCAGTAACTTCAGGGTAATTGAAAGCAAAACTCATCGCTACCATGCCACCGATATCATGCCCCAGCAGCTGTACTTTGTCCAATCCTATTTGCTGTGTCAATTCATAGATATCACTTGCCATTGTTTTTTTATCGTATCCTGATGCCGGTTTACCGGAAGTTCCCATGCCCCGAATATCTACCACAATTACCCTGTAATTTTTAGCCAGTTCCGGAGCTATCGTATGAAAAGAATACCAGGTTTGCGGCCAGCCAGGCAAGCAAATCAAGGGCTTGCCATTGCCGCCTTCTACATAATGTATTTCTATTCCGTTAACAGTAGCATAGCGATTTACAAAACCCGGCCATCTGTTGATTAGCTCCTCATCGGTGTAAGGATTGTTGATTACTTCGTTTTTCATGATTTTTTATTTTAGATATTTGCTTCAACCAGTGACCAGCTCATTCCTTTGTACCTGTCATTGTCCAGACTAACGTGATGTGCTGCGAACATGCTATATATATATTGCGACTGTTGCCATTTAGGATACAATTCATCTTCACCTTCCGGATGTGCCGCTCTTTGCATTTTGTTGTATGCTGAAAAGCCTTCCATCGATCCCATATCAACCAGCTTAAACTTTGATCCCTTTTCTTGTTCACTGAGATTCACCAGGTCATTGGGGCTTACCTGGAAACTCGCTATGTGCAGATACCGGGGAGTGTTTACATCTATTGCCACCTCGGCAGTAAAAGCCGCTGTATCATCCATTGTAGTGAAATCAATTTTCCAATCAGCTTTATCACCATAATAAGCCACAGTTTTTTGCGGCACATTGAAAACTGGTGTATTGTAGCGCAGGATATCTGCAAATGCACCATTGAATATAGATGTAGCCTGTATCGGACTTATATCCAGCTTTTCATGAAATTCCTTCCGAAGATCAAAATTCCTGTTCTCCCCTGTGGGCATCAGCGTAAAATCAGTAGAAAAATCTGAAGGGATAAAACGGGGAACACCTGCCGCCACCGCAGCATTCAGGAGTTTCGTCTGTGTTTCAACGATTACCTCCTGCAAACCTGCAAGGACAGAGACAACGCAAAACACGCCTGCACATGCACCTATCAATTCCTGCTCATTGGAGAAATTTAGTTTAAATACATCTACACCGATTTTTTCCAGCGAATCAATTTTATCCTGCTCACTTTCTTCCCTCACAATTGCCCTCACCAGGATGTTTTTATTGATCAATTCCAGGCATATTTTATGACCGAGATTGCCTGTAGCTCCTGCTACTAATATTAACTTTTGCATATCATTATGATTTTTAATAATGCAAAGCTAAAGGCATAAAGTGCGACTAAAACTACCATTTGGTAGTTAATCAGCTATCTGATATTTTTTCTGATCCGGCTTAACGCATTTGGGGTGATGCCGAGATAGGAGGCGATTTGTTTCACAGGAACTCTTTGCACCAGTTCTGAGTTGGCCAGGAATTCTAAATAACGTTCTTCGGCTGATAAGGTCTGGAAGCTGATAATCTGATCAATCATGCGCACAGCCATTGCCTCCCAGGTGATTCTGCCAAATTCCTGCCAGGAAGAAAACGACTTGTATAATCTTTCCATTTCTGTTTTATCAATATAAATTAGTTCGGTATCTTCAATAGCCTCGATATTAAAGCGAGTTGGCTTTTGCGGGTTAAGACTGGAAATTTCAGTAAAGAATTCATTCTGAAAAACTACCCAAGCAGTTAATTGCTCGGAAAACTCACCAAAAAAGAAGCGCAATGCACCAGACTTGATGTAGAAGTATTGGTCCGCAACCTGTCCCCTTTTCAAAATCAACTGTCCTTTTTTAACCTGCTTTGTTTTGAAACTGGCCAGGATAATTTCCAGATCAGCTGCGCTGATAGCGATTTTTGATTTTATAAATCCGGAGAATTCTTTCATCTGTTGGTTGCGGCATATGCGTCAGGCCGCTAAATTAGCTAAAAGATAGCGGTTAGTATTATTTGATACATATCTTATAACAATTATGCTTTTATCAGCACTCTATTTAGTCAGATACGCCATGTTTTTCGGTGTTTAGTCCATTTATCCTGAACCTTATTTCCCTTAGATTTGAAAACTAGCCGCCCAACCTAAAATGGCTCCCGGCTTTCACACCAGATATATTTTTGCCCTGCCCCCTTTCGCTATGAAAAAATTCATCCTAACGTCCTTCTTGCTCGCTTTAACTTTCAACCATTGCTTTGCACAGAAAATTATACCAGCTACAAAACCTAATCTTGCACAGCAGGCCATGATTAAAAGAGGATATGGCATGTTTATACATTTTGGGAAAAATACTTTTAATGATATAGAATGGTCTGATGGCAAGTTGCCTGTAGACAGTTATAATCCCAACCATCTTGATCCCGAACAGTGGGTACGTACAGCAAAAGAAGCAGGATTTCGTTATGTACTATTAGTAACCAAACATCACGATGGTTTTTGTTTATGGGATAGTAAATACACCAGCTATGATGTAGCCTCTTCTCCGGTAAAAACGGATGTAGTAAAAGCAGTTGCAGATGCCTGTAAGAAATACGGAATTCAGTTTGCTATTTATTATTCGTTGTGGGACAGGAATGCTCCTGCTTATAAAGATAAAAATCCGCAAAAGTATGTAGATTATATGCTTGGCCAACTGACCGAACTCTATACCAATTATGGCACCATTGCTGAACTATGGCTGGATGGCGGCTGGGATAGAAAACCGGCTGACTGGGGCATTGATCAAATCTATAGTTTAGTCAAGAAATTCAATCCTGCTTGTGCGGTGAGCGTAAACCATACAATTGTGAATGAGGAAGGCAAACGTGATTTTACTCTTCCATCTGATATGACGGTGGATAATAAATATTTCTTCCAGTATTTCCCGTCAGATTTTCGTTTATGGGATCCTAAAATAATTACAAAATTTGATAAGAAACAATACCTGCATGAGGGCAAATCATACTACCTGCCTTTTGAGCATACCCTCTGCATCAGCAAGAACTGGAACTGGTTTGAGAAAACACAAGCCTTGCCAACAAGAGATTTAGATGAACTGGAAGAATTATTTTACTGGTGTACGGAGAACGACAATTGCCTGGTGATGAATGTACCACCCGATCAAACTGGGAAAATTCGCGAATACGTTGCTAATACGGTAATTGGTTTGGGTAAGCGCCTCCATTTGCAGCCAAACAATCCGCTACCTAAAAATGGCAATTTCATCTCCCTGAACAAGTCCGTTAAGGCGAGCAGTGTTTATGAGGATAAAGATAAAACTTATGGCGGCAGGTCTGTTAATGATGGTAAAATGGATAGCCGCTGGGCTGCTGCAGACACCCTTGCGAGCATAGAAATAGCGCTGAATCCTTCTGCATCATTTAATAAGATAACCATCTTTGAATACCAGGATACGAAAAATCTGCCCGACGGATTTTCTCAGGTCAGGATACCACGTATACAACAGTACAGTATTGATATTTTACAAGATGGACAATGGCAAACTATTTTTTTGTCTGACGAGCCAATGGGTGACTGCAAAGTAGTTAAATTAGCCGTAAGTTACAAAACAGGCAAGTTGAGATTTAGAGTGCTGAAAGCAACCGCTCCCCCATCGATATATGAATTAAGTGTGATTGCTATGCCTTCTAGACATGCTGAACTTTAATCCCGCTATTTTAAATAAATTCAATATTAATGAGCATTACCATGTGCTGCCGAGAGGCATGGCTCAGCATAGTCAATAATTCCTGCTTCACTTAACTCTTGCAATTTATTTCTGACAGGAGTATAAGTCAGGTCTGCAGGAACATCAATAACAAAGTATCCCTCCTTAAATTTTTCTGAAACACAACCTAAATCATCAAAGAATGCGCGGATATCATCTGTTACTCCCATTTTTTCAAAAACAATAACCTGAACAGTAGAATTACCTGAATAAGAAACAGTTTCCTTGTACGTAAGCATATCTTCATCCTCACTATAAACAGCAGAAATAACATCTCCAAATGCCAAATCTGACGCATAAAAAGGTATACTATCAAGAATATAAAGACCTGCATTGGCATCCATTATTTCAGCCCACATAGTTTCAACCGTTTGTTTTTCCAATAAATTGCTGTAAAAGCGAAACAGGATCTTCACGTAATTTTCGGGTGTTGTCATTAGGGAATTGTTGTTATCAGGTTGAATAAGCTAAGGTATAATGATTTTCGGCTAAATCTACTGAAACTTTACTGAGCCATTACAAACGTCCCCTTCAGGAATTCCATCCAGCCATACTTGCAGAACTTTTATGCGTTCTCTGGTCAGAGATTCCACATAGGAAGCCCGGCACATCGCTTCTGCGCTCCCATATTTCCCTTTTTCAGGATAACGTGCTGCTAAATCAGCATCTCTCAGCTTTACCCACAAACGCTGTGCGGTTTTGATATTTTTTATAAATATGGTTTTGCCGGAATATTCCTTCAAAATTTTATTGTAAACCGTATTAAGCTCAGCATCTGCATTTTTATAACTGTTATTGGCAGTTATATTCATAGCCGACTGGCTTTGTCCATAAGAATTGTTAGTGCTAAAAGTTGCTCCGAGCGTTACAAATAAGCCAAGAACGAATGCGCTTAAATGAGTCGTTATAAATTTGATTTTCATAGGTATATAATTGCTTTTAGGAGTTGTAAGGCTTTATAATAATTATTAAGTTTTAAGGACAGATTTATAAAGAAACTTTAAGTAGGCTAGCGGAGTTTTCCCGGTGTAAGATTTAAAATCTTTCAGAAAATGATTAGCATCGTAATAACCATTAGCTATTGCGATACGCATCAAATCTACATCCTGACCTCCAACAAGTTCAAGGTAGGCATTGATAAAACGCTGCAGTTGAATGTATTCTTTAGGCAAAAGTCCAATATGCTGTATAAATCTCCTTTCCAGCCATTTATAATTGACACCAGCATCATCAGTCACATTTTTTACAGTAATATTTCCTTTTATTTTGTGAATGTAATCCAATGTCCTCTGTAAAATTTTAGGGGAATCTATACTTTTGAAAGAACTCAAAACATATCCTTCAATAAAAGCAACCTTTTCTTCAATAGAACTGCATTCGAAAAACTCTTCTATACTGAAGTTATTGTTGTTAGCAATACTTTCAAAAGAAGTGACCGGATCATATCTGAAGTATTGCCCATCTATACCAAATAACTGATAGAAAGCCGTCGGGTGGAAACGCACTATAAAAACCTGGTCTGTCTTGCTATTGTAATTGATGTAAACATTCTTAATTGAGCCTGCGCTTGCCCAGGCCCCTTTGATTTCAAATTCATTATTTGCCGTTATTACTGAAACAGCCTGTTCACGATTTTGCAAAAATACAAGCACAGGAAATCCATCATTAAAAATAAGGTGTGCATTGTCATTTGGGTTCCGGGAGAAAATATAAAATCCTTCTATGACAGACGCTACAGATTGCAACGGACTAATCTTATAATCATTTTCATCAAAATCCCCTAATTGTATTTTCCTCAGATAATTGATCGGCATACGGTAAATTTACGGGAAATGTTGGTGGCAGGAGAATTATAAGATGTCTAATATTTACTATGTACGCATTTTAAATACCTATAACTTTGTGTGAGAAGAATGATATCAATATATGATCATAAAAACCGAAGAAGAGCTGCAGGGTATGAAGAACGTAAGTGAGGCTGTTGCACTTACTTTACAAAAAATGAAGGAGTATACGGAGATAGGTATGTCCACAAAACACATTGACGACTATTGCAGGCAATTATTAGAAGCCCTTGGCGCCAGGTCTGCCCCATTCGAAACCTACAGTTTCCCCGGTTATAGCTGCATTAGTGTTAATAATGCATTTGCCCACGGCATTCCTTCAGATAAAGTAGTACTAAAAAACGGTGATATCATCAACATTGATGTCTCTGCCGAGCTGGGAGGCTACTGGTCTGACAATGGATGCTCATTCATTGTTGGAGAAGATATTCAGGGACTACAACACCTGATTGATACTTCACAAGCAATACTGCTTGAAGCAATCGCTCAGATTAGCGGAGGATCAAAAATCGCTGAAACCGGAAAACTAATAGAAAGCCAGGCCAAAAGAGCGGGATATACCGTTATCCGGGATTTAGGTGGACATGGAGTTGGACGAAGTTTACATGAAGAACCTGATGCGATTATGAATTTTTACGACCGAAATGATAATTCCAGGCGATTTAGAAAAGATTCTACCGTTGCGATTGAAACATTTATATCTACCGGCTCTACACACGTTGTAACAGCAGCCGACGGCTGGACTTTTACAGGAAATAAAGGAGGATTTGTAGCCCAACATGAACACACGATACTGATAACAGCTAAGGAGCCAATTATTTTGACCTCCGCAAACGGGATATAAATACATTTTCCTCATTATGCCTACGTAATTCCTCAATTTGCTTATCTCTGTTTTCTGGCCTTTCCTCAATTTTGGAATAACAAAAAACAGAAATATGAATATTGTAATTACAGGTTCGCTTGGGAACATCGGGAGATCCCTGACAAAAGAATTGCTTCAAAAAGGACATTCCTTAACAGTGATTAGCAGCAAAGAAGAGCGACAAAAAGAAATTGAAGAGCTAGGTGCAAAAGCAGCAATCGGCACTATCCAGGATACCGGATTTTTAGCGAAAACTTTCAAAGGTGCTGATATTGTTTACCTGATGGAAGCATGGGAAGGCATTGGCAGCATGTTTGACAAGGACATGGATTTTGTGAGTGCATTTAACAAGATCGGCAAAAATTATAAAAAAGCAGTGGAGCAATCCGGAGTTAAACGGATTGTCCATTTAAGCAGTATAGGTGCACATACTGATAAAGGAACTGGTAGCCTCTTTGTTCATCACATGGTAGAAAATATCCTAAAAGAATTACCTGATGATGTTTCGATCAAATTTATGAGGCCCGTAGGGTTTTACACCAATATTTTCAGGCAGCTGCAAAACATAAAAACAAGTGGAGCGCTCATCCAAAGCTACGGAGGTGATCAAAAAGAACCCTGGGTTTCCCCACTGGATATTGCAGCAACCATTGTTGAAGAAATGGAAAAACCTTTTGAGGGAAGAACCGTGCATTACATAGCCAGTGAAGAAATTTCTCCTAATGAAGTGGCTAAAATAATCGGTGAAGCGATTGGCAAACCAGATTTGAAAGTATCGGTAATTCCCGGTGAACAAATACACAGTAGAATGTTAACCGCAGGAATGAATGAGTGGATTGCCAATGGCTTTGTTGCCATGCAGACCGCCCAGGAAAATGGCAGTTTATACGAAGACTATTATCGCCACCAGCCGGTACTGGGTAAAGTAAAACTGGCGGCCTTTGCGAAAGAATTTGCACAGGTATATCATCAGCAAACAAAATAGACGAAAATGAGAACAGTATTAATTACAGGTGCCAACAAAAGTATTGGGTTTGAAACTGCACGCAAAATGCTGCAAAACGGATATTATGTGTTTCTGGGCAGCCGTACTTTAGAAAAAGGTCTGGTTGCTGCAGAACAACTTAAGGCAGAAGGTTTAGCTAACGTACAAGCTATACAATTAGATGTTACGGATATTGAATCAGTAAATACGGCCCGTATAATGATCGGACAAAAAACAAAAGTGCTGGATGCATTGATTAACAATGCCGGTATTAATGGAGGTTTCCCGCAGTCTGCATTGGAAGCAAGCACCGACCAGTTTCAAAAGGTATTCGACACGAATTTATATGGTGTGGTGCGCGTTACGCAAGCATTTATTGATCTGCTGCGAAATTCCGCCCGACCCCGCATTGTTAATGTCTCTTCCAGTGGAGCGTCATTAACATTACATAGTGATCCTACCTGGATATACTATACACATAAGGCAGCTTTATACCCCTCGTCAAAAGCTGCGCTTAATATGTACACCATAGACCTGGCTTACGAGTTAAGAGATACGGCCTTTAGAGTAAATGCAGTGTGCCCCGGCTTTGTAGCAACAGATTTTAACAATCACCGCGGAACCGGCACAGTTCAGGAAGCCGGTATCAGAATTGCTAAATATGCAATGATTGGTGAAGATGGGCCAACGGGACAGTTTATTGCTGAGGAATATAATCCTGAAACGGGGCTTACCCCCTGGTAATGCAAATCTCATTAAAACAAGTAAATTTACAAGATGAAGAAGGAAGAAAAAACATTGCATAAGTTTGAATCCTTAAACGATTTTCACCGGGTATTTGGGCTGCAGAAGCCCCTGCACCCGCTCATCAGCTTTATTGATATCGCAGATATGCACTATAATACTGATGAATTACCAGATTCAATAGTACTGGATTTCTATAAAATTGCTTACAAAACGCTTCTTTGCGGCAGAGCAAAATACGGACAAAACTATTACGATTTTGGGGAAGGTGGCTTAGTATTTACGGCACCAAATCAGGTCTTTGAAAGTCCGGATGATCATGTTAGTGCTGGATTTATATTGCTCGTTCATCCCGATTTTTTCCTCTCCTACCCCTTAGCGAAAAAAATCAGGCAGTATGGCTTCTTCTCCTATGCAGCGAATGAAGCTCTCCATTTATCAGATCAGGAAAGGGCAACCATCATGTCTGTGTTTAAAATTATTGATGAGGAATTGAAAAGCAGAATAGACGATTTTAGTCAGGATGTAATTATCTCACAAGTGGAACTGTTATTGAATTATAGTAACCGCTTTTACAAGCGACAATTCATTACACGCAAAGCTGTAAATAGCGACCTGCTGCAAAAGCTGGAAGAAATTCTGGACGATTATTTTGATAAAGAGCAATCATTAAAACTAGGCATCCCGACTGTTCAGTATCTTTCAGCACAGCTAAATATTTCAGCAAGTTATTTAAGCGATATGTTACGCTCACTTACCGGACAAAATGCACAGCAACATATTCACCACAAACTGATCGAAAAAGGCAAGGAAAAACTATCAACTACGAATCTGTCAATAAGTGAAATAGCCTATCACCTGGGTTTTGAACATGCACAGTCATTCAGTAATTTATTCAGAAAAAAGACTAACTTCTCCCCTCTGGAATTCAGGCAGTCTTTTAATTAGGACCAGCATCATCCTTCAAAATGACACTGTCCATTGGCGTACATACACCGTCCGATATTGAACAACGAACACTCAGATAAAAACATATATAACTAATATTCAATGGTTTAAAAATGTAATGAAATTTGGCATGTGATTAGCAAACCGGGTTTTGATCATTCAATAGATAGAAAATGATCATCATACTTAATTTCATATTATTTATAAAGATATGTTCAGATTAAACCTAAAAATTGCACTGCGAAATCTCTGGAAAAATAAAGGATTTGCCTTTATAAATGTGGGCGGTTTGGGGATTGGACTTGCAAGCTGCATGATTCTGTTACTGTATGTAAGCTATGAATGGGGATATGATAAACAGTTTAAGAATCATGGAAACACATATGTAGTTTATCAAAATACGCCATCAAGCGGTAAAGTGTTTAGCTGGGCATGGACACCTAATGCTATGGCTCAGGAGGTAAAGGAAAAAATTCCAGGAGTGGAATATGCCTCGCATTCAACCTATCCACGTCCAAATCTGATTACCTATGGTGAAAAGAAACTAAAGGAAACCGGGGTTTTCACCGACCCTGCCTTCATTAAAATATTGAATTATAAATTTATAAAAGGCAATCCCAATGCTGCGCTAAAAGAGGTCAACTCCATCATCCTGACAAAAACCTTCGCAGAGAAATTATTCGGGAATGAAGATCCAATTAACAAAACAGTCAAGCTGGATAATGCAGACGTATTAAAGGTTGAGGCAGTAATTGAAGATATTCCCGCCAATAACAGTATTCGCTTTCAGTATCTGATGCCTTGGGCGCTGTTCGAAAAACGGGAATCCTGGGCTCAGGGCGTGAATTGGGGTAATAATATGTGCCTTACATTAGTACAACTCAGGAGTTCTGATGCATTTGAAAATGCAAATGCGCAAATAAAAGACATCTATAAACGAAACCAAAAAGGCAGTATCAGTGAAGCATTGTTGTTTCCTTTGGATAAATGGCATTTATACGATGATTTTGTGAATGGGAAGTCTGTCGGAGGAAAGATTGACCAATTAAAGATTTTTATTCTCCTGGCTTTTTGCATATTAATGATAGCCTGTGTAAATTTTATGAATCTATCTACAGCGAGTTCCGAAAAAAGAGCTAAAGAAGTTGGTGTACGAAAAGCAATTGGATCGTCGCGTAAATCATTAATTGGTCAGTTCCTGCTGGAATCGCTTATTCTGGCAGCGGTGAGTACCATTCTTGCCTTTGTACTCACAGAAGTAACTCTGCCTTATTTCAATCAGCTGTTGGATCTCCAATTGACTATTCAATATGACAACTGGCGCTTCTGGCTGATTCTTGCCAGCCTGATCATTTTTACTGGCTTGATAGCGGGAAGTTATCCTGCGCTTTACCTCTCTTCTTTTGAGCCTGTTCAGGTTCTTAAAGGTTTCAATGTGAAGGCAGGAAGTGCCGTTTCCATAAGAAAGATACTGGTGGTTTTTCAGTTTATATTTGCTGTTTGTCTCATTATCTGTACGGCGGTAATCTATCAGCAGCTCTCCTATATAAAAGGTAAACCTATTGGATATGATCAACACAATTTGCTGCAATTAGCCGTTCAGGGAAGTTTGAGAGATGCAGGCAAACTCGATTTACTGAAAGACCAGTTATTAAAATCTGGAGCAGCAACAACGGTATCCTTCTTTAGTCATGATATTAGTGAGGGCGGCAATAACACCATGGATGTGTCCTGGCCAGGCAAAGATCCGAAACAAGATGTCCTTTTTAATCAGCGCGGTATAGGCTATGATTTTACGAAGACGATCGGATCAGCACTCATTGCTGGCAGGGAGTTTTCTGCAAAATTCCCCAATGACTCAACTCAGATGTTATTGAACGAATCTGCTGTCAAGATGATGGGACTGAAAGAACCTCTAGGAAAAACAGTTAAGTGGAACGACAGGAACTGGACAGTTGTAGGTGTTGTTAAAGACTTCGTAGTGGAGTCTGCTTATCAGAGAGTTGCCCCGATGATGTTTTATCCCATTGGCTTTAGTGGGGCAGAAACCGTATTAATTCGTTTAGACCCATCATCAAACCTGGGGAATTCATTGCTAAAAATTGATGAGATAGTTCATAATCTCGAACCCAATTTTCCAGTCGACCGTAAGTTCGTTGATGAAAGTTTTGCCTTGAAATTTAAGAATGAACAGCTTTTGGGAACACTCTCTAACTGGTTTGGTGGCTTTGCGATCTTTATTTCCTGCTTAGGGTTATTCGGACTTGCATTGTTTATGGCGGAACAGCGTAAGCGGGAAATCAGCATCCGTAAAGTGTTAGGTGCAAGTACGGCAAATATCCTGACACTACTCAACAGAGACTTTATCAAGCTGGTAGCTATTGCTAATATCATTGCCTTTCCCCTGGCCTATATTATCATTGATAAATGGCTTTCAGCTTTTGAATATCGGGTATCTATTTCAGTAATACCATTTATTCTGGCAATTAGTCTATCTGTTTTGATAGCCATTTTAACGGTGAGTATTCAATCAGTAAAAGTAGCTAAAGCGAATCCTGTTGATGCACTAAAATATGAGTAGGATAGCTGATGTAACAAGCATCACGCACAATTATATTTTGGAATTTATACTTTTTTTGTCGCTAGTTTCCGGCGAATACGACTCAGTGACGGCCCTTGAATACCTAAATAAGAGGCAATATGGTACAATGGAATTCGCTCAGTTATATCACGGTGCTGTCTGGTGAGTTCAAGATAACAGTCTTCTGGTGTACTAAACATAAATGATTCGGCCTTTGCCATAGCCATAGTGAAAGCACGTTCAGCTACCATCCTTCCAAATCTTTCCCAGGCGTGCGACTTAAGATAAAGCTCCTGCAAATGATCAATATGAATATAGAGTATTGTAGATTCAATCATCGCTTCGGTGTGGTAGTTGCAGGGCAATTGCTCTACAAAACTTTTATAAGAAACAATCATCTGATTATCTGAGCAGAAGAATACATTCTTTTGCTCTCCTGTTTCAGTGCTTACATGGTAAGTACGAAAGATGCCATCGGTAATAAAACCGAGATGTTTACATACATTCTTGTACTCATTATAAAATTCCCCTTTTTTATATTTACGTTCAAGCCAGTAAGGTCTGCTCAATTGAAAATCATCGTCGCCAATACCGGCAAACTGTTTCAAGACATTCTGTAACAAATCAAGATGATGCTGTTGCATAAATTTTCCTTAGTAAGATTAATTGTAAATTTTCTTCAAATCAGCTTTTTTGGACAAGCTGAGTACAGGCACGTGATCAACATCAATTATCCGAAAATCGTCTATAAGTTTAACGTTATTAAAGTCTATTAATTCCCCTCCAAGCATATAATTATTAATCTCAGTCACAATATCTTTGCCCGGTAAAAAGTCTGAAAGACATTTTGTAAAATCTTCTATTGTAATAGGCCTGCCTTGATCTTTTAGATTCCGCGCATAGAGTGATGTCAAAAAATGCCTGATAGTATGTTTTCTGCCTGTTGCTAAACGTATCTGATTATCCAGGTAAAAGGCATAGATCAATCCTCTTTGGTAAGGGATTTTTTCGTAAAGACGACTTTTAAAGAAATTTGGCTCAATGGAATCGCCTGCTATAGTACCAACCGGACTCGTATAATGAGCCTTGAAATTATGTTTATTCATGTGGTTGAGAAAAGCTTTTTTATCGAATAAACCGGCTCTATTGAGGTTATAAATTGCGATATAATCATTAAATCCTTCATTGAACCAATTATTCTCCATACCTATGGATTTATACTTCAGGCGTACACCGATCCAATTATGAGAAATCTCATGGGAAATCAGTTGTACTTTTTCTATATCCAATGGTCCCTTATATCTGATACTTAATCCGTTTAACAAACCCATTCCTGTCATAGTAGATTCTACATCATTGCGTAAAGGTATAGCACTCAAAATATAAAATGGAGCTTTATAGTCCTGCCAGAAATCACGGACCTGAGGGATAAATCCTGTCATCAAAGATGTTATATCCTTAGGCAGGCCACTTGTACTATCACTTTTAGAAGTCAGCAGATAATTAGGAATACCTTTGATTATATATTTTTTAATGACCAGGTCTTTACTCATTTGAAGCATGAAGGAGTTTTTCTCCGTATCATTTGCTTTGATAAACTGAATGTCACCTGGTTTCGCTTCCGGATTTGTTGATGCAAGGTAGGGCATCTCTTTTGGCCAGCTGTCCCAAACAATTCCTATATCAGTATACTTATTTTCAGAAACACTCATGAATAGCTGATAACCTAATGTATATAAAAAGCCGGGTGCTATGGTTGGTCGGAAAGCTTCATTAGCTAATGCCCTTTTAGGATTTATCACCAATTGTCCGTCTATTTCAAAATGCAATTTCTTGAGCCCGTCGCTGTTGTGATAAACAACAACACCCCTGTCTTTAGCCCTTATCAATAATGAATCGTCTGCTCCCACCGTTATCACAACAG
>Ga0247810_10001438_pt1 | contig 15037 bp, 12 predicted proteins | sample UWRJL119311C1_FD_179918 | JGI IMG/M metagenome (GOLD analysis project Ga0247810, IMG submission 179918) | Plant litter microbial communities from Arlington Agricultural Research Station in Wisconsin, United States - UWRJ-L119-311C-1 | ecosystem: Environmental > Terrestrial > Plant litter >...
ATTTTGCGCCTAGTTACTACAAAAAATGTTAAAATACAAATAATTTTTTGGTAAGTATATTTCTATATTTGCCCTCGAATTAATTTAACCAAAACAAATAATAATGAAAAAAGTTCTTTTATCTGCAGTTGCAGTTATGGCATTTATGAGTGTTAGTGCTCAAGAAACAAGATTTGGAGTTAAAGCTGGTGCAAACTTAGCTACATTTACAGGAGATGTTGAAGATGCAAAATCTTTAGTTGGTTTTCAAGTAGGTGGTTTCGCTGAAATTAAATTGACTGATAAATTCGCTATCCAACCTGAGATCTTATTCTCAACTCAAGGAGCAAAAGAGGAAGGAAGCGATATTTTTAGTTCATATGAAAATAAAGTAAATTTAAGCTATTTAAATGTTCCTGTAATGTTTAAATATTATGTTGCAGAAAAATTTAGTCTTGAAGCTGGACCACAAATTGGATTTTTACTTAGTGCTAAGTCAAAGTATAAGGAAACTGTTGATGGTGAGACATATTCAGATGATGTAGATGTAAAAGATGCTTTTAAATCAATTGATTTTGGAGTAAACTTTGGTGCTGGATATGATTTTACTGAAAATCTTTCTGTAGGATTGCGTTATAACCTTGGCTTGTCAAATATTGCTGAAACAGAAGAAGGTAGTGATGCAAAAGTTAAAAACAGTGTTTTCTCTTTATCTGTTGGATACAAATTCTAATCTAATTAGATATTTCATACTAAGAAACCTTCCTGATTCAGGAAGGTTTTTTTATGCCCAAAAATGTTTTACTTTGTAAGTATGAATTGGAATAGGTATATTAAAGATTATCAATCGTATTTAAGAATCGAAAGAGGGTTGTCTAAAAACACCATCGAAAATTATGGTTTTGATATCGAGCGATTGTGTCTTTTTTTAGAAACAAATCAAATTGAAGTTTCTCCTTTAAAAATAAATGAAGAAACTATACAGCAATTTATATACGCGGTTGCAAAAGAGGTGAATCCTCGATCGCAGGCGAGAATTATTTCGGGATTAAAAAGTTTTTTTAATTATTTGGTTTTTGAAGATTATAGAAATGATAATCCGCTTGAATTAATCGAAACACCCAAAACAGGCCGAAAATTACCGGATACTTTATCTGTACAAGAAATTGATGCGCTTATTGCTGCCATTGATTTAAGTTCGAACGAAGGCGAGCGAAATCGCGCCATGCTGGAAACCTTATACGGTTGCGGACTTCGAGTTTCTGAACTCGTTTCGCTTAAAATTTCTGATTTGTTTTTTGATGAAGGCTTTATAAAAATTACTGGAAAAGGAAACAAAGAACGATTTGTTCCCATAGGAAAACTGACGCAAAAATACATGCAGATTTATCAAAAGGAAGTTCGTGTAAATCTAACGATCAAAAAAGGTCATGAAGATACCTTATTCCTGAACCGAAGAGGTAATCAGCTTACACGAGCCATGATCTTTACGATTATCAAAGATTTGGCTGTAAAAATCAATTTGCATAAAAGCATTAGCCCGCATACTTTGCGCCATTCATTTGCTACTCACTTACTTGAAAATGGTGCCGATTTAAGATCGATTCAATTAATGTTGGGGCATGAGTCGATCACAACTACTGAAATTTATGTGCATTTGGATCGAAGTTTTCTAAAAGAAGTGATGCATTCCTATCATCCTCGAAAATAATTTTTTTGCTCTGACAAGTCATTTTAAGTGAAAATTTAATATATTGTGATGTATTTTCTACTAAAAGCAGATAAGATCGACAAACAGCACTTTTATTGTTTTAAATGTTATTTTGATCACTAAATTTAAGTAAAATAAGTAGCATATGGTTTTTGATTTATATGGAAGTGAAGATTGCTTAGAGGTGAATAATTTTTACAAGAAGTTATTTGCAGAAATGCCCGATTTACTTTTTCAGTTTATTGTTGATTGTGATAACAACTATAGTTTCCCCCTTGTCAGTAAATCTGCTGATGAAATTTTAGAACTTAATACAGAAATGTTTTTAAGGAATCCGGAACTTATTATTTACAATAGAATTTTTCCTCAGGATCAGGATATTTTTTTTCAGTCTTTAGTCAAGGCAAGAAAAGAAATCAAACCCTGGAATATTGAGTTTAGAGCTGTTTTGCCAAAAAAAGGATTGCGTTGGTTTAAAATTTCTTCTAAAACAGAATTGTCTTCAAATGGCTGCGTGAGTTTTTACGGACATGTTTCGGATATTACAGCATTAAAAGATAAGGAAGAAAAGCTCCGTATATCCGAGGAGCGTTTTCAGTTTGCTTTAGAAGCTTCAACAGCCGGAATTTGGGATTGGGATATGGTAACCAATAATGTTTTCTATTCTTCTTTATCGCTTAAAATTTTAGAATTAGATTCTTCGGATATTTTTGATGACCCCGAGCGCTGGGATAAAATTGTACATCCCGATGATCTTCCAAAATACTATTCGGATATTCAGGAACACTTTGATAATAAAATTCCGTATTATGAGAATTATCATCGTGTAATGACTTCCAGTGGTAATTATAAATGGATTCTCGATCGCGGAAAAGTGATTAAACGGGATGAAAATGGAAAGCCGTTACGCGTTATTGGTACACATACTGATGTTTCCTTACAAAAGGAAAAAGAGTTAGAGCTTTTAAAAACCATGAAATTATACAGTGATCAAAACAGCCGACTGGTGAATTTTTCGCATATCGTTTCGCATAATTTAAATACACAGGCAGGAAATATAAAATCGATTTTGGACTTTATTGATGCCGATATCGAACGACAAACCGTTAATGAAATGCTAGAGCATTTAAGAACCGTTTCTAACGATTTGAATGATACTATAGCCAACCTGACTCAGATTGTAAAGACACAAAGCAATATAAATATTGCTGTTGTGCCAGTAAAACTTTGTGAATATATCGACAAAACGATTTCGACTATCAAAGGATTTGATAAACAAAAGAATGTTACGATAATAAATAATGTTCCTAAATATTTGACAATTAATTTTAATCCGGCTTATATGGAAAGTGTTTTGTTGAATTTTGCAACAAATGCCATAAAGTATGCGCATCCTGAGCGGGATCCTGTTATTGTGTTCGATTTTTCGATTGAACCCGAAGGGCATAAATCATTAAAAATTACAGATAACGGATTAGGTATCGATTTGAATGTATACGGTGATTTATTATTTGGGATGTATAAAACTTTTCATAAACATCAGGAAGCCCGAGGAATTGGTTTGTATATAACCAGAAATCAAATTGAGGCTATGAAAGGAATTATTTCTGTAGAAAGTGAAGTTGGAGTAGGGACTAGTTTTAAAATCATCTTTAACGATATTTAAAATCCTAAATTGATATAAATAATAAAGGCTATCTGTAGAAGATAGCCTTTGTTGTTTTATAGATTGTTGAGATTATTTAGCGATATTAACTGCTCTTGTTTCTCTAATTACAGTAACTTTTACCTGACCTGGATAAGTCATTTCGGTTTGAATTTTTTGTGAAATTTCGAAAGATAAGTTGGCTGCATTGTCATCAGAAACTTTTTCGCTTTCTACAATTACACGTAGCTCTCTACCGGCCTGAATTGCGTATGCATTTTTTACACCGCTAAAACCGTAAGCTACTTCTTCAAGATCTTTCAAACGTTGAATGTATGAATCTAAAACCTGACGTCTTGCTCCTGGTCTTGCACCTGAAATAGCATCACAAACCTGAACGATAGGAGAAAGTAATGATTTCATTTCGATCTCGTCGTGGTGAGCTCCAATGGCGTTGCAAACTTCTTCTTTTTCACCATATTTCTCAGCCCATTGCATACCTAACAATGCGTGAGGTAAATCACTTTCAGTATCCGGAACTTTACCAATATCATGTAGTAAACCTGCTCTTTTAGCTAGTTTTACATTCAGGCCTAATTCGGCTGCCATGATACCACAAAGTTTAGAAACTTCTCTTGAGTGTTGTAATAAGTTTTGTCCGTAAGATGAACGGTATTTCATTCTACCAACTACTTTTATCAATTCCGGGTGTAAACCGTGAATTCCTAAATCGATAACCGTACGTTTACCAACTTCGATAATTTCGTCATCGATTTGTTTGGCTGTTTTAGCTACAACTTCTTCAATTCTTGCTGGGTGAATACGTCCGTCAGTTACCAATTTGTGCAATGACAAACGTGCAATTTCTCTACGAACCGGATCAAAACAAGAAAGTATAATAGCTTCCGGCGTATCATCAACAATGATTTCTACTCCCGTTGCAGCTTCAAGTGCTCTAATGTTACGACCTTCACGACCAATAATTCTACCTTTTACATCATCAGATTCAATGTTAAATACAGAAACGCAATTCTCAACCGCTTCTTCTGTACCCACTCTCTGAATAGTGTTGATGATAATTTTCTTCGCTTCTTGCTGAGCTGTAAGTTTTGCCTCTTCAATAGTATCCTGAATATGAGACATGGCTTTACTCTTAGCTTCAGCTTTTAAGCCTTCAACCAATTGTTCTTTTGCTTCTTCAGCAGAAAGTCCTGAAATTACTTCAAGTTGCTGCAATTGACTTTTGTGTAATTTGTCAACTTCAGCTTGTTTTTTATCTAAAACTTCAATTTTGTTATTGTACTCGTTTGTTTTAGCTTCAAAATCGTCGTTAACTTTTTTGGCTTTAGAAAGTTCGTTAGAAATTTGAGATTCTTTATCGCGAACTCTTTTTTCTACTTCGGCTACTTTTTTATCTCTGGCTAAAATTACTTGTTCGTGCTCAGATTTTAATTCAATGAATTTTTCTTTTGCCTGAAGAATTTTATCTTTTTTAATGTTTTCGGCTTCTAAATTAGCATCTTTTAAAATTGAAGAAGCCTCTTTTTTTGCGTTCTTGATTAGATTAGAAATATTGCTTTTTTCGATAATTTTAGCTATTGCAAAACCTGCCGCAATCCCTATAATACCTGAAATAATGATCGTTATTATGTCCATGTTTGTTAAAATTTATATATAAAAAAAGCCTACATTAATTGCTTGAATAAACTCGTAAAGACAAGTTTTGAGCTAACTCACTGTTCAAGTTTCCTTGCCGAAGCATGGCATACTATAGTAGCGAAGATTCACTCACTTTAATTTGTTAGTGTTGAGTTTACCAATTGTGAACTAATGTAGGCAGTATCTTAGTTTCTGTAAAGAACGTTTAATTTTCGAGATATTGATCTAATAGCAAATTTAATCTTTTAATTCTTTCGATGGTTTCTTCTCCATCGATTGCGTTATCAATTTGTTTTTGTTCTACTTGTGATGCAAATTGTAAAGCACACATAGCCAGAACATCTTGTTTGTCACGAACCGCGTAACTTTCTTCGAATTGCTTGATCATAGCATCAATTTTTTTTGAAGCACTTCTAAGTCCTTCTTCCTGAGTAGGTTCTACCGTTAGCGGGTAAACCCTGTCTGCAATTGATATTTTAATTCTTAGCTTTCCGTCCATGTCTTTCTAGTCTGATAGTTGTGCTATACAGTAATCAATTTCGCGAATTAATGAATTTATTTTAAGCTTTGTCTCTCTCTTGTTATTGTCGCTGCCGAGCAACGAATTGGCTATTTTAAGTGTATCATATTGCTTCTTCAAAGCCTCCATTTCTTCAGATTGTTTCTGGATAATTTGCGCAGCTTTGGCTAGTTCTAATCGTAATACCTGATTATTTTTTTCTAGAGCTTTTGACTTCTCAAAAAGCTTTTCGACTTTATATTCAAGAGTATCAATTATTTCTGCAATTACACTCATTGTAAATCCTATTCATTACTTAATCATACAAAGTTAGTATTCCTTTTTATTAATGCAATTTTTTATCGATTTTTTTACATTAAAAATAACCAATTAAATGAAATTCAATCAATTGTATTTTTGTAGCTTTTTACTCGGTTTTGGCTTCTTATTTTTTTATCTTAGCAAAAATGTTGCTTATGAAATTCTCACTACTCACCTTATTTTTTTGCCCTTTTATTTTTGCTCAGACGCAATATCCAAAGAATGATTTTCGTGCTCCGCTTGATATTCCGATGCAGCTTTCCGGTAATTTCGGGGAGTTAAGGCCCAATCATTTTCATGCGGGATTCGATTTAAAAACCAATCAAAGAGAAGGTTTAAGGGTGCATGCAATTGCTGATGGTTATGTTTCAAGAATAAAAATCTCAACTTTTGGCAACGGAAAATGTATCTATATTACGCACCCGAACGGATATACCTCAGTTTACGGACATTTACAAACTACTGTGGATGAAATTCAGGAGTATGTAAAAAAAACACATTATAAAGAAAAAGCATACGAAATCGAAATGTTTCTGAAACCAAACGAATTGCCTGTTACAAAAGGACAGATAATTGCGCTTTCCGGAAACACAGGTTCTTCTGAAGGGCCGCATTTGCATTTTGAAATTCGGGATAGTAAAACAGAATTTGTAATCAATCCACTGTTTTTTGGATTCGATAAAAATATTAAGGACACCCAAAAACCTACGCTTACCAGTTTATATGTTTATCCTTTAGATAATGCAACGGTCAATCAGTCGAAACAGCCTTTGCTGGTAAATATGACACTTCAAAAAGACGGAACTTATTTGGCAGGAAAAGTAAAAACAAACGGAAAAATTGGTTTTGGAATTAATGCAGTTGATAACGATGATGTTTCTCATAATAAAAACGGGGTCTTTAATGTATCCGGTTTTTTAAACGGAAATCAAAATTATAATTATCAGTTTAATACCTATTCGTTTGACGAAATGCGTTATATCAATGCTTTTATTGATTATTCGAGATATAAAAAGACAAGTCAGCGTATTCAAAAGCTTTTCATGAAAACGCCTTTTGCTTTAAGTATTGTTAAAACAGATTCAGAACGCGGTATAATTTCGGCTCAACCCAATCTGGCTTCGACGTATAGAATTGAAGTTTCTGATTATTTTGGGAATCAAAATTCAATTACAGTTCCAATTGAATACGATACTGCAACACCGCTTGTACAGGCGGAACCTGTTATGTCGAAATATTTTATTAAATATAATAAGGACTCCAATTTCGAGAAAGATAATATGTCGGTTTTCTTTCCCGCAGGAACTTTCTATGAAGATTTTAATATGAATTTTGATGTAAGGAACAACAAAATCTATATTCATGATGATACGGTTCCGGTACATTCGAACTTTACCATTACTATTAGAGATACTGTTTATCCTGAATCTTTGCGTGATAAATTGTATATCGGGAAAGGTACCAGTTATAACGGAACCATTAGAAAAGGAGATGTTTTTACTGCAAAAGCTAAAATACTGGGGCAATACGGTTTGGTTCTCGATACAATTGCTCCGGTCATTAGGATTGCAAAACCTGTTGAAGGAAAATGGATAAGTGACCAGAAAAAAATCGATTTTACGATTAGCGATGCTGCATCCGGCATAAAATCATACAATGGATATTTAAACGGAAACTGGGTTTTATTTGAATATGAAAATAAAGCAAGAAGAATTACGCACACTTTTGATAATGAATTGTTGCTGGATGGAGAAAATGTTTTAAAAATAGAAGTGATTGATAATGTGGGTAATTCTGCTATCTTTGAAACTCGTTTTTTTAGAAGTCAACAAAAATAAAACCAAAGCGATTGAACCATAATAAGCAATTATTCGTTTTTCTTTTTTTATGTATTACGTGTTTTTCATTTGCTCAAAATGCTCATGTAAAAGGTGTTATTTTAGATGATCATAACCGTCCTGTTCCTGATGTAAATATTACTTCTTTAGGAACCACAAGGCAATCTGATGAAAATGGTTTTTTTGAAATCAATATCCCTTCAAACAAAAAAACTTCGCTGATTTTTACTCATATTTCTTTAAAAATGATGAGTCTTACGGTGAATTTAAATCCCAATGAAGTTTTTGTTTTTAATCCCGTTATGAGCAGCTCAGAAGAGCAAATGGGAGAAGTTTTTGTTTCTACCAAAAATAAAAAGCGTGTTCAGGGAATTGCTACTGTTGATGCGGCTACAATTAAGAAAATTCCGGGAGCAAACGCAGGAATCGAAAATATTCTAAAAACATTGCCTGGAGTAAATTCAAACAATGAGCTCAGTACACAATATGCAGTTCGTGGGGGTAATTACGATGAAAATTTAGTGTATGTAAACGAAGTAGAAGTTTATCGTCCGTTTTTGATTCGTTCCGGACAACAAGAAGGTTTGAGTTTTACGAATACAGATCTGGTCCAGAATGTTGATTTTTCGGCAGGAGGATTTCAGGCTAAATTTGGCGATAAATTATCTTCAGTTTTAGATATTACTTATAGAAAGCCAACTGAGTTTGGTGCTTCGTTAGAGGCTAGTTTATTGGGCGGAAGCATTTCTGTTGATGCTGTTTCTAAAAATAAAAAGTGGTCAGCGGTGACTGGAGTTCGTTATCGAAACAACAGTTTGCTGGTAAATAGTCAGGACACGCAAACTAATTATACGCCTACTTTTGCCGATATTCAGACAAATGTCAATTATGATATTTCGGATAAATGGCTGGTGAGTTTTTTAGGTAATATTTCTCAGAATAAATATTTGTATCAGCCATTAACACGCGAAACAAAATTTGGAACAATAGATCAGCCTATGTCGCTGGCGGTGTATTACGAAGGAAAAGAACGAGATCAATACGATACGTATTTTGGTGCTTTAAAAACAACTTACAAGGTTTCGCCAAGTTTTACTTTAAAATTTATAGGTTCGCTGTTTCATACAAAAGAGGAGGAGCATTTTGATATTTTGGCACAATATCGTTTAGGAAATGTAGGAGACGACGGATCAACTCAAGTCGATTTTACACGCGGAATTGGTTCGCAGCTCAATCACGCCAGAAATGATTTGGATGCTTTAATTGCTAATGCAGAAATTAAAGGTTTTAAGGAATGGAAAAATGACAGCCAGTTAGAGTTTGGTTTAAAATATACCAGAGAATCGATTCGTGACAGAATTGTAGAGTGGGAGATGATTGACTCGGCAGGTTTTTCTATTAATCCGCCTATTGTTATTTTACCTAAAAACAATCAGCCTTACGAACCTTATACAGGGCCACTTTTGCCGTATCAGAATGTTCGTGCGACTAATTTTAATACTATCAACAGATTTTCGGGATACGCCCAATACAATAAGAAATCAGAACTGGGATCCAATCAGATTTGGTATAATATAGGTGCTCGTTTTCAGAGTTGGGATGTTTCCGGAGCCTCGGTTGAAGGAAAAAATCAGGTTGTTTTTAGTCCGCGTGCTCAGTTTGCAATTAAGCCGGATTGGGATATGGATATGGTTTTCAGACTTTCGGGAGGATTGTATCATCAGCCGCCTTTCTATAGAGAACTTCGTGATCTGGATGGCGTTGTGAATCCAAATGTAAAAGCGCAGGAATCCGTGCATATTGTTTTGAGTAATGACTATAATTTCAAGATGTGGAACCGTCCGTTTAAATGGGTAACGGAATTGTATTATAAATCACTTTCAGATGTCAATGTATATTCGATCGATAATGTGAGAATTCGTTATATCGCCAATAATAATGCAACTGCTTACGCACAAGGTCTTGATTTCAGGCTGAACGGAGAATTTGTTCCGGGAACTGAATCGTGGATAAGTTTTGGTTATTTAAGAACCGAAGAGAATTATGCAGATAAAGGATATATCGCCAGACCAACAGATCAACGATTGAAATTCGCAATGCTGTTTCAGGATTATATGCCGAATATCCCGAGTGTGAAATTATATCTTAATCTGGTTTATAATACTGGTTTGCCAGGTGGAGCGCCGGCATATTCAGATCCGTATTTGTATCAAAACCGATTGAACGATTACCGCAGAGTAGATGTTGGTTTTGCTAAAGTTTTTGTAGACAATAGTACAAAAGTGGCTAAGGCAAAATGGTTGAAAAACTTCAAAGAATTATCTGTTGGGTTAGAAATTTTCAATCTTTTTAATAATCAAAACGCAATCACCAATACCTGGGTTCGTGATGTGTACTCTAAAAACCAATACGCGATTCCAAATTATATGACTTCAAGGGTTTTTAATGTAAAGCTGAATGCGAGGTTATGACAAATAAGCGTGAAAAACGAAAACGAATTTTTTACGTGCCGGGAATAATATCTTTGGTTTTTATTCCGTTGTTGTGTTTGTATTATTTTTATAAAGTTGATGCTTTTAAAGTTTATAATTATCTTGAGTTTTTTGTTCCCAATAAAGATGAACTTGTAAAATTTAAAGTTGAAGATTTAAGAAAGTATAAAATTTTTAAGTTTGAAGACAATAAATTAAAAGAGGAACAGAAGTTAAAAGAATTGAGTTTTTTTGTTCATAATTTGATTAAAAAATATGATACTATAAATGGGGCTAAAATTCATTTTGGGCGAAAAACAGATTACGATACTTTTGTGAATGTAATTAGTATTATGTCTGAGAAAAATGTACCAACATGGGTTTTGTCTGAAGATAATATTTATGTATTGGCAAATGCTAAACCAAGGCCTAATCGAGATCGTGGCTTTGTTTGCGGTAACGGAATATATTCAGAGATAAATACACTTAAAATGGCGGAAGAAAACCGAAAAAAAGAACTTCAGGTTTTTCAGGTTTCTTTTCTAAAACAGCAATGGATTATATTTCTCGGTTATCTGGGAATTGTAGTTCTCAACATCTTTGCCTTAGTAAAATTCAATAAAACGAAATAATACAATCAAAAATACTATATTTGATATCCTAATATAATTAGCATACATGAAAAAATCCTTAACATATATAGCCTTGGCAATCGTCGGAACATTAGTGAGTTGTAAAGACGACGTTCAGAAACCGAAAGTGATTTATGATGCTGCCAACAAATCAAATGTTGTATCCAAAACAGATTCAACGCAGATTGAAATAGCCGATTTGCCTATTCAGATGGAAGGGACGAGTTATTTAATACATCCTGTTGGTGATTTACGCGTTTTCGAAAAAGGAACGAAATCACGTTATGGATCTTCGAGTGTAAACGACTTGAGCTTTACAATTTCGAATTTAGGAGAATATGAAATTACAGGATATTTGCAAAACCTGAAGTTTCAAAAAGTCGATTCAGATTCTATTCGCCCTTTGACAGATAAGCCAGCTTTGATCTTAACGGCTACTTATTTGAAAGCAGTTGCAGACAGAACTCAAAACCAAATTATGGTGTATACATTGGCTGATGCTGATACGAATAAAGATGGGAAAATTGATTCAGGAGATATTAAAACATTGTATCTAAGTAGTATTAGCGGAGAAAATTTCACAAAGATTTCAGAAGATTTTCAAGAGTTAATCGATTGGAGTTTAGTAGAATCCAAAAGCCGTCTCTACTTTAGAACAATAGAAGATACCAACCAAAACGGACAATTTGATAAAAACGACGTTTTGCATTACAACTATATTGATCTGGCTTCTAAAAAATGGGAAGTGAAGAGTTATAAGCCGATTTAAATTTTAGATTTCTGATTTTAGATTTTAGATTGAAATTAAAGTTTAGATCTGATTCAAAATAAAACCGTTTGGAAATTAATTTCTAAATGGTTTTCTTGTTTTTAATTATGATCAAAAAAAAAGAGCCATTAGGTTCGATAACTTTTGTAGAGCTGGACTTTAGTCCAGTTTAGATTAATATTTTAAGAAATTATTTAAAATCCACAGCCAATAAGATATAGATCCTTTTAATGTGTGTAATCAGTGGCTAAAAAAAAACTTAGAACCTTAGGGTCTCAGAATCTTAGCAACTTAAAAAAAAATCTAAATCAGAATATCGCTCTCCAAATCAGATTTTTCAATTTCAAAACCAAATCCTAATCGTTCTACGAGCTCAATAACCAGCTTTTTATACCAGTTTTCAGATTTTGGATGAATATAGATCTTTTCAATTAATTGTTTAAGATCGACGTTTATTTTTAAACCGTCATTTAGTCTCAAATTACTTTTTGAAGTATCGGTAATAATGCGGACTTCACGCTCGTACTGAAAACTTTTTCTCTTAAACAAAAACGGGAAGAACAAATCATCAAACGGAATATACTCTTTTTTATAATCGATATAGTTGACTTCGCCAATATACTGGTCAAAATTATTCTCGGGATTCAATGCTTTCTGCAATCTTCCAATAGTAGACTGAATCGCTAATCCTTCGCTGTTTTGAGTGAAAATCTGCCACATGGCGAATGATTCGTATTCATTGATGTGCCAGCTGCTTATAGCGACTTGTTCGCGATGCGTCTTGTAATAATTTAAAAAGTCAGGATTGTCTATTGCCAGTTTTTTAATCTCTTCAAAGGTAGGTTCGCTAAAAGTACCTTCATACTGATCTTCGAATTTATCAGATCGGGACATGAATAATTTCTTCGACAATAATAAATCAAGAAATTTAGATAAGTCCAAGTATTTCCAAACAATAGTATCCGGATCATCAGGAAGCGTTATATTTGGATTGTTGAGATACATTTTTTTGAGTTTTAAGATTTATTCTAAAAAAAAAAGCCACAGATTATACAGATAAATATATGATTTTAATTCTTTAGTAGAAAAATAATCCGTGTTAATCTGTGTAATCTGTGGCTAAACGTTGATTCTTTTATTTACGATTCAAAAGACTGCATCGTTACCAGCTTATTGTAAGTTCCGTTGTGAGCAATCAATTCGTCGTGTGTTCCTTGCTCAACGATTTTTCCTTTTTGCATTACCACAATCAGGTCTGCTTTTTGAATGGTCGAAAGTCGGTGCGCAATTACAATCGAAGTTCTGTTTTGCATCATATTCTCTAAAGCCACCTGAACAAATTTTTCGCTCTCGGTATCCAAAGCAGATGTTGCTTCATCCAAAATCATAATCGGAGGATTTTTCAATACCGCACGGGCAATTGATAAACGTTGTTTTTGTCCTCCTGAAAGTTTGTTTCCGCTATCTCCAATGTTAGTGTAGATTCCTAAAGGTAACTCGCTTACAAATTCATAAGCATTCGCGATTTTTAGAGCCTCGATAATTTCATCATCTGTAGCGTCTAATTTTCCTAATGAAATATTTGCTTTTATAGTATCATTAAACAAAATACTGTCCTGAGTAACCAATCCCATTAAGCCACGCAGCGATTGCAGGTTCATGTCTTTTATGTTGATTCCGTCAATAGAAATAGTACCGTCATTTACATCATAAAAACGGGTCATTAAATTGGCAATAGTACTTTTTCCGCTTCCTGATTGTCCAACAAGTGCTACAGTTTGTCCTTTTTTAATACTAAGCGAAAAGTCTTTTAAAACCGTTTCGTCCTGATATTTAAAATTGATATTTTTAACTTCGATACTATCGTCAAAAGATGTTTTTACAATGGCATCAGGTTTAGAAGTAATTGGGTTTTCCTGATCTAAAATTTCAAGAACACGTTCTGCGGCGGCGTTTCCTCTTTTTACTCCGTAAGAAGCTTTAGAGATTGCTTTTGCAGGTGTCAGGATGTTGTAGGCTAATCCCATGTAAGCGATAAAAGCAGCGCCATCTAAGCTTTTGTCGATTAAAACCATTTGACCTCCGTACCATAATAAGATCGCAATTACAGTGATTCCCATAAATTCACTTGCAGGAGAGGCTAAGTTCTGGCGATTGCCAATACTATTTGATAAATTAAAAAAACGTTCAGTAGAATTTTGAAAAACATTGTTGAAATAATTTTCAGAATTATATCCTTTTACAACCTTCAAACCTCCAATAGTTTCTTCTATAGTCGATAAAAAAGTACCTTGTTCCTGTTGTGCTTTAGTAGATTGTTTTTTAAGCTGTTTTCCAATTAATGAAATAATATAACCGGAAACAGGAATGAAAATAAAAACAAAAAGCGTTAGCTTAGGACTGATGATCAACATTGTGGTTATGGTGAAAATGATAGTCAGAGGTTCTTTTACAATAAGTTCCAGAATGGCCAAAAATGAGTTTTGTACCTCATTTACGTCTGCTGAAATTCTCGAAATAACATCTCCTTTTCTTTTCTCAGAATAAAAAGCCAAAGGAAGTTCAAGCGTTTTCTTGTACATTGCATTTCGCATGTCTCTTAAAACACCATTTCGCAAAAAAGTGATAAAAAACATAGCGGCATAATCGGCTAAATTTTTAAGTAAAAAGATCGAAATAATAATCGCGACCATTATCGATAAAACATATCCGGATTCATGTGTGCCTTTTGTGGTAGTAATGTAATAGCTTAAATAGTCCTGACCGTAGTCCTGAATTTTTAAAATTCCCTGATATACCGGTTTTACATTAATTTGCTTGTTTTTATCAAATAATACCTGAAGCATCGGTATTAAAGCAACAAACGAAAGTGTGCTAAAAAGCGCATACAAAACATTGAAAAAAATGTTTAAGAATGCATATTTTTTATACGGATATATAAAAGGGATTATTTTTTTTATGTTACTCATTTATTTATAGATGTTATTTTCTGCTATAGCAATGGCTTTTTCCAGTTTTTCTAGCAATAATTTTTTTTCTGGTAATTGGGTTAAATAAGCTGAAACTTTGATTTGTTCGTCATTGTCAAGCATTAAATAATTTATTTGTTCAGGAGATTTTTCACTGCACAAAATTAATCCAATTGGTTTGTTTTCACCTTCTTTTTGTTCGTTTTTCTCTAACCAACGTAAATAGAGCTCCATTTGGCCTTTGTATCCGGCTTTAAATTTTCCTAGTTTTAAGTCAATAGCAACCAATCTTCTAAGTCCGCGATGATAAAAAAGTAAATCGATATAGAAATCTTCATCATCAATTGTTATTCTTTTTTGACGTGCAAGAAAAGCAAATTCGCTTCCCATTTCGGTAATGAAATTTTGCAATTGTGCCAAAATAGAACTTTCCAGATCCTTCTCAGAATAACTGTCATGAAGTCCCAGAAAATCAAGAAAGTAAGGGTCTCTAAAGGTGAGATCCGGACTAATTTGTTTTTCTGATTTTAAAAGAGCAAGATCA
>Ga0247810_10001439_pt1 | contig 15031 bp, 17 predicted proteins | sample UWRJL119311C1_FD_179918 | JGI IMG/M metagenome (GOLD analysis project Ga0247810, IMG submission 179918) | Plant litter microbial communities from Arlington Agricultural Research Station in Wisconsin, United States - UWRJ-L119-311C-1 | ecosystem: Environmental > Terrestrial > Plant litter >...
TACATGATTATCCAATCAATATTTATGTAATATGTAAGCTGCTAATGAGAAATCTGTCTGATCTCTAAAATATTCTATAACAATGAATGGACAAAATGTATCTCCTGGATAAATTTTTTCATAAGTTTCATAAACTGCGGTACAACTTGAACCAAGAACATTACTACATGGGTTGTTACTCAAACATGTGGGATTTATTGGAACAAACAAAAAAGGTATATAGCATGTTATTCGAATTTTGATGTTTTTCAATATTATTTAAATTATAGATTGAATAACAGTAGTTAATATTATAACTACTAATAATTCTATTTTTAAATAATTTGAATTTATAGTGTAAGCAAATTAATATTTATTTCGATACTTACCTTTCAGGAATTTTAAATCATAACTTTTAATGGATAAAAGACTTTAGTCTAATGTAGTTTGAAGAATTAATTATTTGCCACTTAAAAGGTAGTTTATAGACTAGGATTAAGGATTGTCAAATTGCTGTTCAATTTATCAATCTAGTGGTGTTGTACCGAAAATTTGAGTAATTAGCCATCAATTGTAAAGTACAATGTGTTTTTAAGTTGCTTCTGCTATACGGGATATACAATAAAAGCAACTTTTATAGTTATATGAATGAGAACTTTAAATTTTTATAGTTAATAAAAGTATGTTCTAGTTGTAGATTTCTATACGAATACGACAGGAATGAGTATTACATACTTTAGACACTACTGGCTTCGAAGTGCAATTTTTAAAAAGCTTGATATCTGCATAGATAGTGTACCAGACATGTATAAGTATTATATTGTAAACTAATGGAATAGGAGGAAAATTTCACTAATATCTAAAATAGGACCTTGTACATTTCTCCTAAAAGATACGTTACAAGAAGCCACCTATAGCTAAAAAATATTTAGTAGCGATAACAATTTTAGTATTGTTTTATATTAATAAATTAGAATCTTAATTCATCATAAACTGATTTTATTCAACTAGTAAATAAATACATTACTTACTTCTTGTTTAGGGTAGCCTAAAACGCACTATTGGACAAACCATATCAGTCGCAGAAGCCTTTCCCCATGCTTGATATGTGAGATGGTCTATTAAATCTTCTGCAGTACAAAAAGGACCATTTAAAGTACTACATGATACTCTTATAGGACACATATCAGCACTGGTACTCCAAGCAGGTTTATAAAATCCATCTATCGGAGCGCGTCTTTTTTCCTCAGCGTGGGTATTAAATGAACTTACTATTGCAAATAGAATAGTAAAAATAGGAATTAGGAATGTTCTAAAAATTGATTTCATTGTATAGATTTTAATTTATTATTTTAATAAGAAATTTTTGAAAATGTAGAAATTTATATGTACTGATATTGCCGATATATGTATAGTCTTTTGATAGTTAATTGCTAATTCGTATTTTATTAGTAAGAAGATTATATTAATCTGCATTTATCTTATATAGAATTTGTGTCAGATAAGTTAATAACCTAAACAATGATAGTTATTTATTTTAAAAGATAATTAAAGTCTATATAAAACAATAGGGCAGATATTGTCATCCTCAAATTCTTTTCCAAAAACTTGATAAGTAATTCCAAATATTGTAACACTACAAATAGGTCCAAATATATTACTACACTGTATAAATGTATTACATGGACTTGGTGCACTTGGATTAGTATTAAAATATCCAGGGACAATTATATATGTCAGTTTAGCAGATTGGGCATTCGAAGAGAAAGACAACCCAATTGCTATTAATATAGCTATTGTTGATTTTAACATTTTTAAAGACCTAGTTTTCATAATTATGACAATTAAGATTAATGATTTCAAATGTAAATTAACATTTAAAAACCCAAGGGTCTATATACAACCACACTGCAGACATTATCAGCAGGAAATTCCTTTCCAAAAGCTTGGAAAGCAGTACCCCCAATAACTACTGTACAAATGGGACCAACAATATCACTACAGCTTATGGAAATATTACAAGGATATGGTGCGGGTATATATCCCGGTACTAGTAGATCGGTTTTCTCTTCTGAAGCATGTAGTACAAAAGAACTACAAATAGCAAAAATAATTGCTGCTAGCGGCATTACTATTTTAAAATAATTGATTTTCATAATGGTATGTTTTAATGAGTGCAAAAAAATATATCCAATTGTTTGTATGCTTAAGATTTAACCTAGTGAATAAATTTGACCTTTTAGGAGCCTTCAATGAATTGAATTATTTATGTAAGGTTAAATAAATGCCCGATACAAGATGCGTTGATATTACAGTATAAACTAAAAAGAAGGGCCATTCACTAATCTATAAACTGAGTCTCAACGGTGGGGTCGCTGCATCTATACTATCGGGCACTGAAGAAGGAGATTGAACTCCCGTATATTGTCATTGAACACTATAGCTGTTCAATTGTCATATGGCTCACCGGGTGAGCGGTGAGGGCTGTCCTAGGTGTATCCATAGGTTTGAATAGTCGAATAGTATACATATCGCTATACAAACAGAATAAACCAAGAACAGTACGCAAAGACTACTTATGATCTTATTTATTAAAACTGGGCCTGGCACGAATTGTTTTTGGTTGAGGTATCGTAGCAGTTTCATAATATAAGTAGCTTTAATTCTATGTAGTAAAAGTAGAGTAAAAAAATGGGTAAGGGTTGTCTAATCAGGACGATAAGTTAACGAAAAGAATTATTTTGAATTTTGAATTATAAATTTTAAATGTGTTGGAATCGAAAATCTAGACTTAATAGAATTAGGGCTTATACAGTACTTTGGTACAATCTGTAGGAAACGGGGATGTTTTTCCGAAGGCTTGCCTTAATGTATCAGCTACCATTATCGTACATATTTCCCCAACATTTTCACTACACTGGATTCCCATCGAACACGGAGGTGTAGATCCTTCTATATATCCTATAACTGGTGCATCGCTTTTTCCGGTACATTGTATCGCAACAGCTATTAGGGTAGCTAGCACTATTGCAATAACGGGGATCATAAATTTGAGGAATCTAAAATTCATATAAAGGCATTTAAGTAGGATATTGCTTTAACTAAAAATAAATGCCCGATATACGATGCGTTGATACTTGCAGGTACATTGCTAAGGAGAAGGGCTGTTCGCTAGCGTAACTGTTTCTCAACGGTGGGGTCGCTGCATCTGTACTATCGGGCACTGAAGAAGGAGATTAACTCCCTTATATAAGCAGTGAACACGTGAGATGCTCAACTGTAATTCTGACCAAAAAATAATCTATTCATAGGGCGAATACAAAAAAAGCGGGCAAACAGTATCGCCATACCGGCTTTTTCCATAAGCCTGTACTCCTAAAACAGTACAAGCAGTTGTGCCTGGTGTCAGGCTGCAGTTAACGGTAACATTCGAACATCCTCCGTTTTGATAAAGATATCCGGTCCATGGCGTGATTGTCTGCTGCGAAGCCTGTGAGCCGAATGACCCTCCAATAGCCAACAGTATTGCAAATGCCGGCATGGCGATTTTAAACATGTTTTTCATGATTTGTGGTGTTAGCGGTTACTGTGGTAAATAAAGGATTCTAGGGCAGGTAGCATCAGTAGGGGAGAATTTTCCATACAACTGATAACGGGTACCCTCAGGCCCACCCAATATTACAGTACACACATAACCTTTGACATCACTGCATTGGAAGCTTCTGGAGCAGGGCGGTAAAGTGCTGTTTTTTAAATTGACATAACCGGGAATGATTGCCGAACTCTGCTTCTCTGAAGCATGCGTCGCGAATGACCCACAAATCGCCAACAGTATAGCAACTGCCGACATCACGATTTTAGAATTGATACTCTTCATAATTAAAATATTTAAGTTAATAACCCCACTATTAAATCAAAAATTTTCAAAGGATTCGTAGTCCTAAAAAAAATACCCGGTACCTGACGCTTATATTTAACAGCACAACTATGAAAGCAGATCACCACATCGTAACTGGACCCAGCAATAGGGCAGAGCACGTCAATCGTACCGGGTAAATAATAAACAACCTTTTAACCAACCTGCAGCAAGACCACTAATGGCATCAGTAGCTTCACTACAGGCAACACAATCTAAAAAAAACTTCTCTTTCAATATATTTAAAACGGAAGCGACTCACCATTAGCCCATTGTAGTCATTCGTTATATATAGTTTCCAATTTTATATAATGTAAATGTCACACAATTGAAGTAATTATGTTTATTACATCGGTAAAATGAGTTGTCAATTAAGGATTGGTTTCTTTTCTTTTTTGATAAGCGGGGACCGATCGTAAAATGAATGTATAGGAGCTGTATTCAGGGTTGAAATAGAGGTAGATTGTGCAATCCGTTAACTGATGATATAGGTATCATTATAGGATTTTCCCGCTTTGACCATGCTGCTGATGAAATTATTATAATCAACTAAATATTGCTGATAGATTTCACAGTTCCTTATGGCTTCATCAAATGCATGGATACGCTTAGCAATAGAATCCTGGCAACGTCTGAGTTGGCGGGCATTTTGAGAGGCTTCATATTTTACTCTCAGATCGTTATGCATGAGATTAATAATTTCTTGATAAGTCATGCGCACAGGGAATATATAACTATTTAGGGGAATTAGTCACAATTATAAATTTAATAAATCCCTGTTATAAAGTATTGCTTGTTGCAAATTTTAACATTGTAGCTGTTTTCATTTTAAACACAATGGCTTTTTTATCAGCGCGCAGTACGGAATTTATCTGGGTTTGTTCGGGTTTTAGTGCAGTCTTGTTCGAGAGTTGTTCGCAAAAAAGGCTTTTTTGCGAAGCTGTTGCGAACGAGTCTCGAACATGACCCGAACAAAACCCCTATAAAAGTGCACCTATTCAGTCAAATCGCCCGTCTGATAGTCAAATGGCTCGCCTGGTATTCAAATGGCCCGTCTGGTATTCAAATGGCCCGTCTGGTATTCAAACGGCTCGTTTGATAGTCAAATGGCCCGTCCGCTATTCAAATGGAGTCAGAAGAAATTAATACACATTTCACTAACTGACCTATTAGAAAGCTACATCAACATCATATTTACTCCTGTTTTTGGCTAAGTCATTCAGAGAATCGGTTAATAAACCCGGTTTACTACCGCTTATTTTTGTACCTGTAAATCTTTTAAAAAACAATAAAATGAAAAAAGGTATGATTAAAGTTAGTGTGTTGTATCCAAACGGAAACGACAAGATATTTGATATGGACTATTATTGCACCACACATGCTCCTTTGGTTGCAGAGCTATTGGGTGACGCACTAAAAGGAACCTCAGTTGAAAAAGGTTTGGCTGGGGCAGCTCCCGGATCTCCTGCACTGTATATCGCCATGGGGCATATGTATTTTAATTCTATTGAGGAATTTGAAAAAGCATTTGGCCCTAATGCTGAAAAAATAAAAGGCGATATGCCCAACTTTACCAATAGCCAACCCACTGTCCAACTTAGTGAAGTGATGATTTAAACCAAAAAAACAGAATCGATAGTCGCCTTTTTTGGTACCCGCATTTGTGCTATCTTTATAATACCTTATTATAGATTCCCAAACAGTTCCGCTATAAAAATCAGCTACTAAATAATTTATATCGCAATGACAAATACGCTGCCAATCAGAATAAAAACTATCAGCCAATGTCATCAGGCTATGGGGCTCCCAAAACCGGAACATCCATTGATAAGTGTACTGAATTTTGATTCTTTTACACAAAAGCCCTTTAATGAACCGGTAAGCTTTATATACGATTTCTATGCCATTTACCTGAAGCGAATCACCAATGCAAAATTCAAATATGGGCAACAGGCGAGCGATTTTGATGAAGGGGTGCTATTTTTTATGGCACCCAATCAACTTTTTAGTATTAGGTCCGAAAAGGATGAACTCCTTAAACCTTCAGGGTGGATCATATTAATTCATCCGGATTTTATATGGAATACCACTTTGGCTAAAAACATAAAGCACTATGAATTCTTTGATTATTCCGTTAATGAGGCCCTCTATCTTTCCGTGAAAGAAGAGGAAAAAATTGTAAGCATCATTAAAAGCATCCAGCAGGAATATCAGTTCAATATTGATAAGTTTAGCCAACAAATTATCATTTCTCAAATTGAAACATTGCTTAATTTTTCGGAAAGGTTTTATCATCGCCAGTTTATTACCCGCAAAAGGACAAATCATCAAATCCTTAGTCGCTTAGAAGAGGCGCTTGCTAAATATTTCAATAATGATGATCTGCTTGCAAAGGGTTTGCCAACTGTCCAATTCATTGCGGAGACATTAAATATCTCACCCAATTATTTAAGTGATGTCTTAAAAGTATTGACCGGCCAAAGTACACAACAGCATATTCACAATAAGCTGATAGAAAAAGCAAAAGAAAAATTATCAGGCACCGATTTATCGATAAGCGAAATTGCTTATGAATTGGGCTTCGGGCATCCCCAATCATTTACCAAATTATTCAAGGCAAAAACAAGCCTTTCCCCTTTACAGTTCCGAAACTCGTTTAATTAAGTGAGCTATTCAACAGCTTTCCGTTGCAAGGGAACTGCTCATCAAAGAAAAATCATTACAGGGTTAAACGTCCCAAGATAAGCCGGCTTAGAAAAAGCCGGTTTTGGGATGCCAATATCAATACAAACAAATATGCAGAACTACAGGCAAATAAATGCATGAATTTTCAATAACATTGCATGTGAAAAAAAGTTTAATTACATTTGTAATATGACAAGATTAGAGGAACTTAAAAAACATCTAAAGAGGGGGCGTGTTTATCGCCGATCCGATTTATCCAAGTGGTCACGTTCGGTTGACCGGCATTTGGATGAACTTGTCAATGACGGAATACTTGAAAAACTTTCCCAAGGGTTATATTATTATCCGGAGATGTCAGCCTTTGGCAAAACTCCCCCTCGAGAAGAAATGTTAGTTAAAAGTTTTCTCAAAGACGACCGTTTTTTACTAACTTCTTTAAATGCTTATAATACTTTAGGTGTAGGAACAACACAGCTTTATAATAGTCAAATTGTTTACAACCACAAACGCCATGGTGATTTTACTTTAGGGAATAAAAGTTTTTCATTTCGTGTAAAGCCCCATTTTCCCCTTAAAGCCACACCGGAATTTCTTATAGTTGATCTTGTTAATAATCTTGATCAATTGGCCGAAGACCATAGCGAAGTTTTACAGAAAGTCAGAAACAAGTTGACTACAATGAATCCCCAAAAAGTCGAGCGTGCGCTAAGGGAATATGGGAATGCAAAAACTAAAAAAATACTCATGCCTATTTTATCCCTATCTCATGCCTGATTTTTTGCACAATCATAAAGATTTTCCCGCACTGTTGCGTATCGTTGGAGACGAAAGAAAAATTCTACCTGGCCTTGTGGAGAAAGATTACTGGATAATGCATACACTATTCGGGCTTCAGCAAAATGGTTTTGAGTTTGAACTCAAAGGTGGAACCTCCTTATCAAAAGGCTATGAAATTATCCACCGATTTTCGGAGGATATCGACATCCATATTAAGCCGCCCGCCGATATGAAAATCAATGAAAACCCTAATAATACAAAAATAGGAGCAGTTGCGGGAAGGAAAGCTTTTTACGATTGGCTTAGCCAAAATATAAAGATTGAAGGTATCATCAATGCTGAACGCGATACATATTTTGATAATACAAAATCATATTCCAGCGGAGGGATACGCCTTCATTATAAAACCTTTACAGAACCTATTGATGGAGTAAAAGAAGGAGTTCTACTCGAAGCAGGCTTCGACAAGATTACACCAAATAATAAATTAACGATAAGCTCTTGGGCATATGAAAAAGCAGTTGAAAGCAAGGTAGCGGTTATTGATAACCGTGCAATCAATATTGCCTGCTACCATCCCGGATATACATTTGTAGAAAAGCTTCAGACTATTGCTGCTAAATTTAGAAATGAACAGGAAGACGGTAGGGAACGTCCAAACCTAATGCGCCAGTACTATGATGTTCACAGTTTGCTTCAAGATAAATCTGTACAGGAATTTATTGGTACACAAGAATACCTGCAACACAAATTTGACCGTTTCCCAAAGATTGATTTGGAGACTCCTATATCTGAAAACCTTGCATTTGTGCTCAATGAGGGCGGACTGGAGGATAAATTTGCAGCGAGATATAAGAAGACAGCTGCCTTATACTACAATGGCCAGCTACCTTTTAATCAGCTCTTAGCGACTATTAATGAATGGAAAGAAAAGTTATAATCCAATCGTAGTCACGTAATCTATATTTATAAGTATACATCTTCATTCGATTATATGTACTAATTAAAGGCCTGCCGGAATTCTAAAGGTGACATTTCTGTTTTTCTTTTTGAACAATTTGCTGAATGATTGCGAATTTTCAAATCCCAATTCATAAGCGATTTCACTTACTGTTAAATTCGTGGTACTCAATCGTTCTTTAGCATACTCAATCAGTTTATTCTGAATACGCCGCTGTGTATTCTGTTTGGTATGTATTCGCTTTTGAAAATGAAATTAAAAATAGTTATCTTTAACTAACTAAAAATCTTCGAACTATGTCAATACACACTGTAACCTTACATCGCGTTATTAAGGCAGCTCCTGAAAAAGTTTATCGCGCCTTTACAAATCCCGCAGCCTACGCTTCCTGGATTCCACCTTATGGATTTATTTGTTTAATAGACAAAATAGAAGTAAAAGCTGGAGGTGAATTCAAAATGTCTTTTGAAAATTTTTCTTCAGGAAAGCGTCATTCATTCGGCGGAAAATTCGTAGCAATTAAGCCAAATGAATTTATCCAATATGCTGAAGAATTCGATGATCCCAATTTACCAGGTAAAATGACTACATCCGTATGGTTAAACAAGGTTTCAGTTGGCACAGAACTTAAAGTGGTTCAGGAAAATATTCCCGCTGCGATTCCCATAGAAATGTGCTATTTGGGCTGGCAGGAGTCACTTGAAAAGTTGTTGAAACTTGTTGAACCTGAAATTCCGGATGCGTAATTTATAATATTTGACACGTTCAACGTTAAATATTAATTTTGCTATAGGTTGACAAAAACATATTTAATGTAAATTTGTAAACCAAACACTATTATTCATGAAAGAAATCGTAGCAAAAAGAATTAAATCTGCAAGGGTACTTGCTGGTTTCTCACTTAGAGAACTATCTGAAAAATTGAATGGTTTAGTCAGCTATAACGCCATTTCAAAATATGAGAAAGCTTTGATGATGCCTGATAGCAAAATACTTTTACAAATGGCAAATGCAATGAATGTAAAGTCAGACTATTTTTTCAGACCATTTACTGTTGAAATCAATAACATCGAATTTAGAAAAAGAAGGAAGCTCCCGGCTAAGGAAGTAAACGCAATTAAAGAAAGTGCCACTGATACTATAGCCAGATACATTGAATTAGAACAATTATTAAATCTCTCTTCGAGATTTAATAATCCAATAGCAAGTCTCATTATTAATAATGGCGATGATATAGAGAACGCTGTAAATAAATTATTAGAAAAGTGGAAAATAGGTTTTAATGCATTACCTAATGTAATAGAACTTTTGGAAGATAAAGAAATTAAAGTAATAGAGCTTGATGCCGATTTAAAATTTGATGGCCTTTCAGGTTGGGCAAATGATACTATTCCTGTTATTGTAATCAATAACAACTTCTCAATAGAAAGGAAAAGATTCACTGCGCTTCATGAACTTGGACATTTAATACTTAACTTTTCTACTGGTTTAGAATATAAAACCATTGAAAATCTATGTCACCGTTTCGCAGGTGCAATGCTAATGCCTAAGGAAACTTTTTTACATGAACTTGGGGATATTCGAAAAAGAATAAGTGTTCCCGAACTAATTGTTATTAAAGAAACATACGGCATTTCAATTCAGGCTATCATGGCAAGAGCAAGAAATTTAAATATTATAAGTCTAGAAAAGTACTCTACTTTTAGAATTTGGATAGGTCAGGATGAGAATAGAAAAAAAGAAATAGGATTAGGTAATTTTATTGGTAAAGAACAATCTACCAGATTCATGCAATTGTTATATAGAGCGACTTCTGAAGAAATTATTTCCATGAGTAAAGCAGCTAATTTAGCTAATCAGAAACTGGCCACTTTTAGAGATCAATTTATAGAAATATGACAGTAATAGTTGTGAACGATGCCAATATTCTGATAGATTTGGTGAAACTTGAACTATTGCCTCATTTTTTTGTATTGGATTTGGAATTTTACACTTCAGATTTAATTTTGCAAGAATTGCACCATCAACAACTACAACAAAATACATAGATAATAACAAATTGAAGGTTATTAGTTTTTCGGCAGAAGAGTTATTTATTATTGGAATGCTTCAAATCGAAAAGCCTGCTTTATCTCAACAAGATTGTTCAGCTATTCTATCTGCTCAAAAAGTAAATGGTAAGTTGGTAACTTCTGATGGAAACTTGAGGAAATTTGCAGGAACAAAAGATATTAGTGTGAGGGGTCATTTATGGGTATTTGATTTAATGGTAAAAGAGGGAGTAATTACTGGTACTATAGCTATTGAAAAATTAAATTATTTGAGGGAAGTGATTAATCCGTGGTTAGCACTGCCTAAGAATGAATGTGATATAAGAATTGATATGTGGAAAGAAACATGATTTGTTATAAATTTGATAGGGGTTAAAAATATCACTATACTGACTCAATATTCAAATATCCCTAATAATTACTAGTTAATTACTACATAAATGCAATTAATTATATAATGATATTACAAAAAGGATTATAAATAATATAATGTTTTTAGATTAAATTATAAGATTTGCCTTACCTACAAGTGTATATTTATTCCATACACAAATCCGAAAAAATGAAGTACTTTGAAGAAACAAAAAAGTTATTGGGTAAATCCAATTACTACTACATTATTGCTATTGATATGCAAGGTACCTACACTTACGTGAATTCACACTATAATAGGGCTTTCTCCCCAAATGAAAGTATTATAGGAAAATCTTATGAAACAACAATGCATCCTGATGACATGAAAATCTGCGAAGAAGTAGCAGCTAAATGTTTTGCGAACCCCGATGATCTCTTTCCGGCAAGTATCCGAAAACACGATGGCAAGGGTGGTTATGTATTCACCCAATGGGAATACAAGGCCATGTACGACAAACACGGCAACCCCTCAGGAATATTTTGCCTTGGGAATGATATTACCCAATTTGTTGCCGAAAGCCAACAACGCCAACTCGCAGAAACAGAAATAGAAAAAAAAGTGCTCAAATTAAAAGAGATCGCTTTCCAGCATTCCCATTTAATAAGAGCACCTCTATCTAATATCCTTGGCCTCGCACAACTACTCGAAAATTCCGCAATAGATAACAGTACGGCCAACATCTGTAAAATGATCCTCGAGAGTTCCACCCAACTCGACAATGTGATCCGCAATATTGTTGATACTACACAGCCGGAAAACGGTGAATTAGAAGAATCTATTGTTTAAGCTTACAACCAATTGGGCATTCGTCATAGTCTTAAATTAAAACATTTAGTCATATTTTCAATCAAAATATTTAGTCAAAATATTCAACCAAAACATTTAGTCATATTCTCAATCAAAATATTTAGTCAAAGTATTCAACCAAAACATTTAGTCAAAGTATTCAACCAAAACATTTAGTCAAATATTAATCTAGACATTCAGTCAAGTATTGTTCAAACTATTCTACAATCAACGTCGACTATACCTCCCCTCCCTTGGAGGGGTGCCCGTAGGGCGGGGTGGTTCATTCAAAATTCAAAATTCAAAATTTAAAATTCAAATTTAAAACAACCCCAACCGGTAAGTCTTGTTTCTATTCTCTCTCCTCTAGTTAAACCGTTTCATTCTGCAACGTCTGTACAAACTCCATAGAGAAGTTGTCCCTGGCCTGTATATAGGCTACTTTTGGAACTATAGTTGCCCCAAGTTTCCTCTTTTCAAAAGCAGCAGTAATACCGAAATCAATCTTCTGGTAGTTTAACTCTCTGGCGCGTTTTATTGCCTGGAACAACAATTGGCGGTACAACTGGAACTCCCGCGTATACTCATAGTCCATTCCGATCAATGAAGGAACATAGGTGCTGGCAGTATTTCTATAACAAAATAAAACGCCAACGAGCTTGCGCTCTAAATCATGTTCCGCAGGTTTCAGGTACAGCAGTACAAATTCCCATAACGGATTGGTAACCATTTGCCTAAACACGTGTTCAGGATAAGTAAAAGTGTTTACTGCAAGGTTGTTGTTCTTTACATTGGTATATAGTTGGCGGGCTTTTGCGAGTTCATCATCGCTAAGATCTTGCTTTACCACAACATCAAATGCTTTTTCAAATGGCAGTACCTCCTCGTAAAAATGCCTTCTGGAACGTATCGAAAGCCTGGAAGCATATTCTTCCACATCTTTCCAGTCATTGTTTTCCAGTATACAACTTTCGGGCATATTCACTTTAATGAAACCGTGATTGTGAAAGATGTTGTTGAACTCAGCATCTTCGTCAAAATCCCGAAACACTAACATATCCGCATTCAATCGCCGGTACAGGTTTTCAGACTGCTCCATTAACAATTGTATCGCATCCTGCCAAAGCGGATTGCTGCTGTCGATATGACAGTGGGTTCCTTCCGTAAATAGCGAACCCATCCCCAATACTTTTGAAGTTAGGAACAACGGGTCCTGTTTTCTCTTTTGCTCCAACTGCATAGAAATCGAAGGAGAGGCCATCATATCATCTTTCCATAAGCCAAATGTAAAAAAGGTGGCTAGTATAGGAGTGCCGTTGTTGCCACTGATCAAATAGTAATGAAAATCCCAATCGTGTTCCTTAAATCCTGTATCTGTAAAAGTATCTTCAAGATAACATAGGCCCTCCCAATCAAATACGCCATTTCCCTCAAACATACTGTTCCATATAATTGGATCTATCTTTCGTATCGAAGTTTCATACTGTAAGTTCAGGCTTGGCTTGATTAGTGGCTCGGGTTCTGCCTTAACCTCTTTTCCAAAGGCCCTCAGTACTTTGTAATGGCTGTTAGAAGTTTCTTCCAATGCAAGTGGGTAGTGATATTCTAAAGCATTGACCAGTGCTTTAATTTCGTATTCCTGGTTGTGGCGGGAGAGGGTAATTCTGATTCCCGTATTCTTAACCGGTACGGCCGGGTATATTGCAGCATTGGTAAAAAAGCCCTCTTTAAATAGCCGGTTCACCAGGTTATACGCAGTTAATGGCATTGCTGTGCCTAAGAAAAATACGGGAGAATTGTTAGGCGAGATCATCGGCAACTGCGTATCGGAAATCAGCCGGTTAAAATAGGAGATCTTTAAGGCAAGTTCCTGCTGTAAACTGTAAATTTCAGGGGATAAATGAATATCGGCAGCGGCACATGCTGCCGCAACAGATGCGGGTTCTAATTGGGCAGAGAAGGTGAGTGGGCCGCCAAAAGTCCTTATCTTATCGTGTAGTTTTTTATCCGAACATATCACTGTAGAGCCGCTGGCCCCGAAAGTTTTGCTCAATGTACCCACTAAAATGATATTGTCTGTGAGTTCATTCAATTGGTCCATCACATATCCGGTACCATTTTTGCCCCTCCAGCTCATTCCATGTACATCGTCAAAGTACAGGTGGAGCTGCGGGTATTTTTTAGAGAGATTAAGTAAATCCTGTACAGGGGCAAAATCGCCAAACATCGAATAAACACCATCAGCCATATACCAGATCTTACTGCATCGCGTAGAAAGCTCTTTGATCTTATCTTCAAGCATGTCCATCCTGCTGTGCCGGATCATCTCTACAGGGATGCCCCTGAGTTTTAGCATCTGGCAGGCATTCTGTACGCTCCAATGCACCTGATGATCGAGTATGACCCCGTCCTCATCTCTTACTGCGCAAGGAATAACACCCATATGTCCGAGGGTACTGTTTTTAGTGATAATTACCGGATGGCCATACATGGCTTTGACCCGGGACTCAAGCTCGTAATATAGGGGATGGGAAATGTAGGATTTTGATAATGGGAATTGCGTGCCGTACTTAAGGATTGCTGATACCGCAGCCCGTTTCAATCGGCTGTCCTGTTCGAGCCCGAGATAGCCTGTAGTTCCAAAATGGAACATTTCCCTGCCTTTAATCTGGATGGTCCGGCCATTAAGACTGTCGTCTTCCGAATACAGGTGCAGTACTCCTTGATCTCTTGCTGCTGAAAAGACTTCATCGACAGTATCGATAAAGTTGTTGTGTTTGATTTTTGCCATAATTAGTAGGTATTTAGGATGTTAATAAGCTTTGGGGGAAGCAGCAGCCAATAGCTGGAAAGTAAAGAGTAGCCATAAATTTCTCTAAGTGCATCAATCAAAAAATCGCTTCTTCACCATTTGGGGGGATGGTAAATGAAGCGATGAAAAATGTATGCATGTTATACTATTACAATACATTGTTACAATATTTCGTTTTTTTTATTCTGCCATATTTTGTAGTTTGAAACGAATTTGCAATAATAATTATACCCTTACAACACCGTATTGAAAATATTCCCTTTATGACAATTTAAATTACAGATGTGATAAGTAAGTTTCGCTTATTGCGACATCGATAAAAATTATAGGCTTATTTCTGTTTATATTAAATATTCTTGTTAAATTGCCTTGTCTTAAATTAAAATGCGATGAATAGTTTTGAGAACGAATACGCCCTGTTCTGGATCAGCAACGACATCCTTTTTTTTGAATATAAGCCCAATGTTGTCATTACGCTCGAATCTGCGAAGCGTATTGTAGCCGATAGGATTTATATGCAAAATGAAATTGCCTATCCAATTTTTTGCGACACCAGAGGTGTCGTCGATACTGATAAAGCCGGAAGAGATTATCTTGCCAAAAACGGATCACTCTCCGCAAAGGCCGTCAGTATACTAGCCAGCCATCA
>Ga0247810_10001441_pt1 | contig 14998 bp, 10 predicted proteins | sample UWRJL119311C1_FD_179918 | JGI IMG/M metagenome (GOLD analysis project Ga0247810, IMG submission 179918) | Plant litter microbial communities from Arlington Agricultural Research Station in Wisconsin, United States - UWRJ-L119-311C-1 | ecosystem: Environmental > Terrestrial > Plant litter >...
TTTGAACTTCGAGGAGTTTCTCCATTTCCGAATTTCTCCCACGCAAGCATCGACTTGCAGATATGGATTCCACGATCGTTGATGATTTGTGTTTTGTATACTTTTTTACCTGAAGCTTTAATAATTTCAGCCACAGAATATCCTAACAGATTGTTACGAACGTGACCTAAGTGTAAAGGTTTATTCGTATTTGGCGAAGAATATTCGACCATAATCGCTTTATCCTCTGGGTTAGGTGTTACATATCCAAATTTAGAATTGTCTTTTATTCCATTAAAGAAATTCAAATAATAACTGTCTGCAATTACAATATTCAAAAAGCCTGAAACTACATTAAAACGAGCTACTTCAGCAACATTTTCAACCAGATATTCTCCAATTTTATTTCCTAATTCGACAGGATTGCTTTTAATCACTTTCAATAAAGGAAAAAGAACCATTGTAATATCGCCTTCAAACTCTTTTCGGGTAGTCTGGAATTCGATTTTATCAACAGTAACATCAAATAATGCCTGAATAGAGCTTTGTATAGAAGGAGTAAGAATTTGTGATAATGACATGTAAACTTATTTTTAAAGTGAGCAAATATACTGCTTATTCATCAATTAGAGAAAACCAAAAACATATTAAATACCAGAAAAATAATTATAAAACATCCAAAATAGACTTGATATAATTATGGGAATTATCAAAAATAAGATGCTAATGCCCTAAAAAACAGAATATCTAATCAAATTTTAATTTTTCTTTTTTAATTCTTGTAACAAATCGATAATAAAAGGGTCTTATTGTGAAATTAGAATCCAATCATCATCAATCAAATCAAAATAATCAATCAACAAATTATGAAATTAAAATTCTTTCTGTTCGCATTACTGGGTGTAATTGCAACAGCTCAAGCCCAGAATACGGGAGCGGTTTCGGGAAAAATTATTGAAAAATCGAATAATGCACCAATTTCTTATGCTACTGTTTCGATCAAAGACAACGGAAAAGTAGTATCCGGAGTAAATACAGATGACAATGGAGATTTTACCATTAAAAATCTAGCCTTAAAAAGCTATACTATCGAAATTCAATATATTGGTTTTAGAAAATATATTGGATCTGTAATTTTAAGCGAAAATAAAAAATCAGCTACTGTTAACGTATCTCTTGAAGAAGAAGCTACGCAGCTGAAAGGTGTTAATATCGTCGCTGAACGTTCAACAATCGAACAAAAAATTGATAGAAAAGTAATTAATGTTGGTAAAGATCTGACAACTGCCGGAGCTTCAGCATCTGATATCATGAACAACATTCCATCTGTAAACGTAGATCAGGACGGAAAACTTTCGCTTCGTGGAAACGACAATGTACGTGTATTAATTGACGGAAGACCAACAAACCTTGATCCGGCGCAATTGCTAAAACAGATTCCGTCAACTTCGATCAAAAAAATTGAGTTGATTACTAATCCAAGTGCAAAATACAATCCGGAAGGAATGTCAGGAATAATTAATATTGTTTTACACAAAAATGCTAATACCGGATTTAACGGAACTTACAGCGGTGGAATTACCTTTGGGCAAACTGCAAAATACAATCAGTCATTGGATTTGAATTACAAAACCGGAAAAGTAAACTTCTTTGGAAATGCCGGTAATAATTTTGGAACTCATTTTAACGACGGATTTATCACGAAAACTGATAAAAGTATTACTCAGGATTTAGATATTTCAAATGAAGACGACTCCTATTTATACAAAGTTGGCATGGATTATTTAATTAACGACCATAATACTTTGTCTTTTTATACGACTCAAAATAAGGCAACAGGACTTGGGTTATTCAATACTGATATTGATTACACTAATTCACCTGAAGGAATCAGTAATATCTTTCAAAAAGCAAAATATCAGGGTCCGAACAAAACCGGAACTTACAATTTAGCCTACAAACACATCTTTAAAAAAGAAGGTCACACCTTGGATTTTGAAGGAAATTATAGCGACACAGAAGAAACTCAAAATGCCTCTTTTGATACTGAAACCACAAAAACAGATAACACTTCAAACAATATCGTTTATAATGATTTCATAAATGATGAACGAAAGTTAAGCACTTTAAATGTTGATTATGTGAATCCGTTAAACGAAAAGACTACTCTTGAAGCAGGTGCAGAAGCGAGAATAACCAGATCAGAGAATAATTATAATACAAGTAATCCGTCTGCTGAATTACCAGTTTCTAATTATACTTATGATACTGATATTTATTCAGCTTATGTGACTTTTGGTCAGAAATTCACCAAATTCAGTTATCAATTGGGTGCTCGTTTTGAAAGTTACAAAGTCGCTGCTAATTTAAACCATGGTTTCGAAAAGTTTGATGATGATTATATTACATTATACCCATCAGCTTATTTAACTTATAATCTAAATGAGAAAAATACGCTGCAATTGAGCTATAGCCGTCGTGTAGACCGTCCGAGTTTAGAGCAGACAAAGCCTATTCGTGAGTTTTCTACTCCATTGGTAACCTCATTTGGAAATCCTGAATTAAGACCTCAGTTCACTAATTCTGTTGAAGTAAATTATACTAAAACTTTGGAAAAAGGAAGTTTTACTACTGGAGTCTTTTTTAGAAGTATCAACGACCCAATCAGCAGAATTTTATATCCGGATGAATCAGATCCGAATAAACAAATTATGACTTTTACCAACTACGATCATAATACTTCGTATGGTTTTGAAGTTTCTTTCAATTATAAAATCACAAAATGGTGGGATATCCAGCCTTCTATTGATTTTTCAAGCATTAACCAAAAAGGAGTTGTATCTAAATATGATCCTATAGAAAACATTAGCAAACCAGAGGAAAGAACAGTTACTGTTGCGGCATTCAACGGACGTATGAACTCGAACATTAAAGCAACAAAACGTTTAAGCTTTTTATTATTCGGATTTTACAGAGGAGCTGTTGAAGGAATACAGAATGACAGCCATGAAATGTACAAAATGGATATAGGCTCCCGTTATACCTTATTAGACAATAAAATGAATTTAAGCTTACGTTTTAATGATGTTTTCAATACTATGAAATATGCTTTTGACACGAATTACCCTTATCCACAGTCAGGACAATTTTCCTGGGAAAGTCAAACGGTTTATTTAGGCTTAACCTACAATTTTGGAGGTGGAAAAATTAAAAACCTGGAACGAAAACAAAGAGAAGATAACACGAATAAAGGCGGTGGCGGAATGTTTTAGCCCCAGCTTTAATCTTTTTGAATATTTTTTTAATTAGTACTTGTAGATAAAAAGGGCTGAAGTTTGCCAACTTCAGCCCTTTTTTATTTTTTAATCTTTATAAAAAATTTCGAATTTCTTTTACTTCTTCGGGATTTGCTGTTTCTGTATCATCCGTAATAGCTGATGAATGATAAAAAGTCGGTTCTAATTTATCCTGTAACAATTTAATATTTGAAGATCGCAATCCCCCGCCGGGCATAATTTCAATTCTGTTATTAGCTAATTTTTGAATTTTCTCCAGATTAAAAATACCGTCTTCAACATTTATTTCCTGTCCTGAAGTCAAAATGGTTTTAAATCCACAATCAATTATATCCTCTAAAGATTGTTCGACATTTTTAACCACATCAAAAGCTCGATGAAAAGTACAGGAAAGCGGCTGGGCCAAACTGACTAATTCCTGATTTTTATTTTTATTGATGCTGCCATCCTCATTTAAAATTCCGAAAACAAAACCCTCAACTCCTAGCTTTTTGAACTGTTTCAGATCTTGTTTCATCTCAGCAATTTCTTCATCAGTATAAATAAAATCGCCACCTCTCGGCCTTATGATAACATGCATTTTTATGGAAATCTTTTCGCGAACCCTTACCGTTAAAACATAATTAGGTGTTGTACCGCCAAGCTTCATATTTTCACACAATTCTATTCGATCAGCACCATTTTTCTGGGCAATCAATGCTGATTCGTAATTAAAGCATGCTATTTCGAGTTGATTTTTCATTTAAATTTAAAAAAAATGTTCACTTGTACTATCATTTTATAAGAGCAATAAAAGTTGAAAGATTTATTGTTTCTCCAAATAACAATAATAAAACGCTAAAATATAAATTATCATTTCATATGCTTTCTAAAATTTCATAATAAAATGCTAATAAAAATTTCATTTATCTTAAAGTTTCTATTTTTGCCTAATGTTGAATTCAATTAGGCAAAACAAAAAACTTAGATTCTTTTGTGCTTTTATGGCGCTGTATCTTCTTAATTGCAGTGTTGACACAAGTGATTTCAACTCCAATTTTGAGATAGAAAACTTATCTATTAACGACCAGGAAAGTATTATAGAACTTATTGTTGAAAAAGTTTTGGGGTATCAAAATGCAATTCCTGAAATAGATGACTGCGATTCCGACAGCCATACAATATTAAAGAAAACTGTCTCTCTAGACTTTTTTACCCTTCCTTTTTTCAATATTAATATTAGTCAGGCCGAAAGTAAATCTGAAGCTAAAAACACTTGTTTTACTAATTCATCTTCTTTAAAAACGTATTTAGAAATTCATTCTCCTCCACCCGAGTCTTAATTTGCTTATTTCTGTTCTGATTTTGTTTTTTATTTAAACAAAAATTTTACGCACAACAAAAACAACAAATTATAATGAAAAGACATATTTTAAAAGTTGCTTTTATTTCAATAATTGCAACAATAACTGCTAATGCTCAAACCAAAAATAGCACAGACCAAATCCTCGATAGTCTTTATATTGAAGAAATTCAGAATACGCATGAACCCGTTAAAGTTTTACATGCTGAACCTTTGTACATTGATTTAATTAGGGATTTAGGGGCACGAAAAGGTGAAAAAGAATGGAACGTAGGTTTTGGACTTACAGATAAAAATAAATATGACGAATATTTAGCATTAGTGGAATACGAATGGGCGCCAATAAATCGCTTAGGACTCGAAGTCGAATTACCTTTTATTATTTACCCATCAAATAAAAATTCTGATGTACCTGGCAGCAAATTAAACGGATTAAAGTTAGCCGCTCAATATTCATTTTTTGTATCCGAAAAGCTCAAAACATCAATGGCAATTGGCTATATCCACGAATTTGAATTGACAGACTTTAATCGATATGGTGAGAGCAAATTATTCACAGGAAACAGCTACAATCCATTTTTTGTGATTGCAAAACGATGGGGAAATAATTTCCATACGCTTCTTTACACAGGACCCGTAATCGAAAATCATTTCGATGATAATGCGATCTCAAGTTCCTGGCAAATAAATACTAATTTTCATTACATGATTCCGGGCACCAAAAATTTTATTGGTATTGAATTCAATAAAGAAGTTCATGAGAAAGATTTTGACATGACTATTCGTCCTCAAATGAGAGTTGGGGTTACAGAAAATCTATTGGTGGGTATTGTTACAGGAATTCCAATTAGTCGGGAAAACGAAAGATTCAGTACTTTTTTAAGGCTGATTTATGAACCTAAACATTCCAAATAAGTAATCAAACAAAACCCGCAAAGAATTTGATTCCTTGCGGGTTTGTAATTATTTAAAACTTGAAAAAACAGAATGTCTCAGTTATAACTTACCACTTTATAATTGCACTTGCCCAGGTAAATCCACTTCCAAAGGCTGCTAAAACAACTGTATCACCTGATTTAATTTTTCCCTGCTCCCAAGCTTCTGTCAAAGCGATTGGAATTGAGGCCGCAGTTGTATTACCGTACTTTTGAATATTATTGTGAACCTGATCGTCTGATAACTTGAATTTATTCTGAATGAATTGTGAGATTCTCAAATTCGCCTGATGCGGAATCAACATATCAATATCAGATACTTGTAAACCGTTTGCTTCCAAACCTTCATTAATAACTTCCGCAAAACGAACGACTGCATTTTTAAATACAAATTGCCCATTCATGTATGGGTAATAACTTTCATCATTTGGATCATTATCTGCCAAAATATCCGTTACCCAACGTGCTCCCATTCCTGGTGCCTGCAAAGCCAATTCTTCAGCATGCTGCCCTTCAGAATGTAAATGTGTTGATAAAATTCCCTTTGTCAAATCTTCTTCACGACTTAACACTGCCGCTCCTGCCCCATCTCCAAAAATTACCGAAACCCCGCGTCCGCGAGTCGTCATGTCTAATCCTGTAGAATGCACTTCAGAACCAATTACCAAAATATTTTTATACATTCCGGTTTTAATATATTGATCCGCCACAGAAATTGCATAAACAAAACCTGAACATTGATTTCTAACATCTAATGCTCCAACAGTTTTTAACCCTAAATCACGCTGCACTAAAACTCCAGGACCTGGAAAATAATAATCAGGACTTAATGTAGCAAAAACTACAAAATCAATATCTTCTTTGGCTAAACCGGAACGTTCAATTGCTATTTTAGCCGCTTTTACTCCCATTGAAGTTGTGGTATCTTCTCCACGAATAATATGTCTTCTTTCCTGGATTCCGGTTCTTTCCTGAATCCACTCATCATTGGTATCAATAATCTTAGACAAATCATCATTTGTCACCACATTTGAAGGAACATAATATCCTAAGCCCGCTATTTTTGAATGATACATACTCTTTTTTTTATTTGTTAAAAACTGGACTGCAAATTTAAGTATACTTTAAAACATTAGTATCCAAATTAGTATTTTTTTCGCAATTAACAATTTTCTATATCCTAAAAAACATTTAATTTTAAATTAGTTGTTTTTTCATCAATTTACAAAAAACAAAAAACCCCTAAAAAGTAACAATTTAGGGGTTTCGCTTATAATTTATTTTTGTTAACCTTTTAACCAGGCATTTTTAAGTTTTTCTTTTGAGGCATCGGTAGCTTTAAAAGTTTCACTTTCCTCGTAGGGTAATTTTACAGTTCCTTTTATAGTTTCATCTTTACCACCACGTTTTATCTGAACAGTAATTGGATCATTTTCTTTCCAGTTTTCACTTTCGCCAATCAGGTCATAAATATTATCCAATGAATACGGTTTTGCATTTATAGACAAAATAACATCTCCGGGTTTCAGATTCAAATTAGTAAAAAACGGATTTAACTCCAGGTCAGGACGCACACTTATTTGTTTTGTTTGTGGATCAACTCCTACATACGGAACTTGTCCCTTTATAAAAACAGAACCGGCCTTTTTCTGAGATGCTTTTGTAACACCTACTTTTGCTAAATATTGATCATAAGGGATTGGAGTTGTTCCTGCAACATAAGTCTTTAAAAACTCACCAACTTCCGGATAGGTCAATTTTGTGATTTTATCAAAAAGTTCATTATCATTAAATGGTTTTTCAACTCCATATTCTTCAGATAATTTATGCATCAAATCAAGAATTCCTCTTTCGCCATTACTTTTTTCTCTAATAATAATATCGATACACATCCCAATCAAAGCTCCTTTTTGATATACATTTAAGTACTGGTCTTTATAGGGCTGTTCCAAAACATTTTTACTCATTACAGTAAATGACATTGTATCATTTAAACTTTTAGCCTGTTCGATTTTATCAGCAATACGTGTATAAAATTCAGCTTCATCAATTAAACCCTGATTAATCTGAAAAAGATTTGCAAAATATTCTGTTACACCTTCATACATCCATAAATGTTCAGACATCTTTGGAGCATTATAATCAAAATACTGAATTTCTTTAGAGTGAATCGTTAATGGAGTTACGATATGGAAAAACTCGTGAGAAACTACATCTTTCATAGATTCAACCAATTTTTCTTTCGGCATCGATTCCGGCAAAACAACCGTAGTAGCCGTTGGATGTTCTAAAGCACCAAAACCATGCGCATCATCTTTCGCCATACTTGACAAATACAATAAAACGGTATATTTCTTAGTAGCGTTTACTTTTCCTAAAAAGTTTTTTTGAGCCGTCATCATTGTTTTCATTTCAGGCGTAATACTTTCTGCAGTAAATTTTCCGGTTGGAGAATATACAGCAATTAAAATATCCATTCCGTTAACGTTGAATGTAGTGTAATCCGGCTTAGAATACATAATTGGATTTTCAACCAAAACTGCATAACGAGGAGTTGTAAAAACATCACTTGTTTTGCTTGCATCTTCATCTGTCATTGAAGTAGCTCCCCAAAGTGTTTCAGGATGCATAATTGTAACTTTATAAGGAATATCTAATTTATCCTGAAAATATCCCACAAAACCATGTGTGTTAACCATAAAGTTGATTCCCGCATTGATGTTTGTTCCCGCTGGTGAAAACACATCATCGTTACCAAAACCAGTTCCTTTTTCCGTATCAAAAGTATCTCCAACTAAATAAGTTATCGTTTTTAATTTTTTCGCATCCGAAATGGACCAGGAATTATCATCGATTCTTTTTACGGATAAAGCATTTCCTTTTACATCAAAAGCTTTAAAATCATCTGAATATTTTCCGTAATTATCCGTAGAATAAGTTCCCGGGACTGTCTTAGGTATACTGTAAATCACTTCATCCGTTTTTATCTCAGGTGCCGTAACTGTTACCAAAACTTTATCATCTTTTACATCAGTAAGATTAATATTGACCGCTACATTATTTTTCACAGCACCTGATGTCCCTGTTTTACAGCCCCAAAGAGTAACTGCAAGAGCTAATGTGCAAATTATTTTTTTCATTTATTAAAAGTTTAATTTTTATATAAGTCTTACAAAATGCAAAACTGTTACAGTAAAGATATAAATAAAAAAACTCCTGCAATTCAGGAGTTTTTAGTTAGTCTAATTTATTTTTTATATAATATTTTCCGTCCAAATCTTCATCAAAATCATCTATTTTAACTGGCTTTGGTTTTGGTTTGTTTGCGATTGCTTTCTTTTTCCACATCTCATATTTTTCCAGAGGCATTTTCTTTTTCATTATTTCCAAAACCTCTTTTTCTGAAAATCCAAATTCTTTTTTTATAATTTCAAATGGATTTCTTTCTTCTAATGCCAACGAAACAAGCTTTTCAGTTTGTTCCCAATTCAATTCTTTGCGGTTACTCTTTTTCATCACGTGAAAATTAATTCAAAATAGAGATTAATGATTAATAGATTGATTTTCAATTTAAGTATCAATATTAATAAAAAAAATAATTAGTTGGTCAGATTGACTATATTTTTTTTATTGATTTCAGCATTTTTTTACGGTATGTGAATTTTCAGAGACAAATTTGTAAATTTTTCAATTTATCATTTATTCTTAAACCATATATGCATTTTTAAATCTATACTAATAATTATTTCTGCAATTTTTAATCATACTCAGAAAAAAGGGAGAAAATCCAATTCTACATCTGATTTTCTCCTAATAAATTTTATAACCTAAATCATTATTTCTCCGTATGATTTTACAGCAGAGTTTTATAAATAACTTAATTAATCGTTACTAGTTAAAAGGTATATTGGTATGCCCATAAAATCAACAAAAGTTGTAACGGCAACCTTAATAATAAAATCCAATTTGGTAAACCAAAGCTTGCTTTTTTGTTTTGATACATGAAAAGATTTGCCGGAAACACAGCAATCAGCAAAGCTATAATTCCCCATGCGGCAAAATGGCTCAAAAAAGGAAGTGTCAGGAGCAAGCCTAAAATTATTTCGGCAGCTCCACTTAAAATATTTAATAATTTGGGGTTTGAAAAATAAGGCGGAATGATTTTAAGATACATTCCCGGAGATCTGAAATGATTAATTCCGGCAACAATATAAAGAAATGCCATCAGGTACAAATGCCAGGATAAATGCATGATAATCAGATTTTAGGACGAATTTAATAAATTTCAAAGACTTACACTTCAAAGCATGATTTTTTACAAATAAATAAACCAATTACTTCTTGTTGAAATTAACATTCATTATGATGATAGCTAAAATAATCAGCACAATTCCAATCCATTGCAAAAGAATCACTTCTTCATTTAATAAAACAAAAGCCATCATTACGGAAACAGGCAGTTCAAGTGCTGAAACAATGCTTCCTAAACCAATTCCGGTTAACGGAAAACCTGCATTCATGAGCATTGGAGGGATTATAGTTCCAAAAAGAGATAGAACTATACCCCATTTCAGGAAAATTGAAAAATTAAAAGGTGTATTTTGTGTAGCTAATGCAAACGAAAAAACAATAACAGCACCTCCTAAAAGCATATACAAACTTCTTTGTGCCGAAGAAATTTCGACAGAAACACGATTTGCAGTAAACATAGTTGTGGTAAATGAAGCAGCTGCAAGAACACCCCAGGCAATTCCTCTCCAATCTAAGGTAATGTCGTTGGTAAGAATATTAGTCGCCAGTACAGTTCCGACGAGAACAATAAAAACAGCAATTATTTTTTGAAGTGACGGGAGTTTCTTTTCTAAAATCATTTCAAGCAAAACCCCCATCCAGACAGTTTGCATTAGTAAAACAATACCAATAGAAACCGGAATATACTTTACTGCTAAGTAATAAAATAAACTTGTCATACCCAGTGAAGTTCCGGCAAGCATTAAATTAAAAATATTTTTTGGAGTTGCTTTTACTACTTTTTCTTTATGCTTTGCTTTTTGAAAAGCATTAATTAACAAAATACCTGAAATACCTAATATAAATTGAGCTGTAGTAACTTCTGCAGTTGTATAACCTTCAGTATAAGCCATTTTTACAAAAGTAGCCAGCATACCATAACTTGTAGCACCTAAAGCAACCAGAAAAACTCCTTTCAGGACATTTTTTTGTGACATTTTATTTTATTTTAAAAAATTTAGCCTGCAAAGATAGTACTTAGTTTTTAGCGCATTCTTTAAAAACAGGAAAAGGCAAAACTTTAACGATATAGAATACTTTATTATTTATTTCTGAAAAATTAAATCCGTAATCTTCTCCATTTAAAAAATTTCTTTATTTTGCACCCAAATCTAAAAAACAATGAAAAAATCAATTATTGCATTTATTGCAATTGTCTTATTAACTGTCTCATGTGACAAAAAAGAATCAACTGACAGCTTACATCTTACGGGAAATATAAAAGGATTAAAAGAGGGAACTTTATATATCCAGAAATACAATGATACTGCACTTATAGCTATTGACAGTATCAAAATTGATGGCAACTCAGCTTTCGAAAGTACTATAAAATTAGAATCCCCAGAAATGCTATATTTATTCCTGGATCGTGGGGTTACTAATTCATTAGATAATAATATTATGTTTTTTGCTGAGCCAGGAAACATAAATATCGATACAAATCTTGATAATTTTATATATGGAGCAAAAGTTACAGGTTCAAAAAACCATGAATTATATGAAGAATATCAAAAAGTAAACTCTCGTTTTAAAGATGAAAGCCTTTCATTAATTGAGGCAAAATTCAAAGCTTTAAAAAGACAAGATCAAAAAGCGATTGACAGCATTATGGCCAAAGGGGATTCGAATATTAAAAGAAAATATTTATTTGCTACCAACTTTGCCATTAACAACAAAGACCACGAAATAGCACCTTATATTGCTTTAGCTGAAATTTATGATATCAATATTAAATTTTTGGATACAATTCAAAAATCTATGACTCCTAAAGTAGCAAATTCACTATACGGTAAAAAACTTACCAAGTATGTGAATGACATCAAAAAAGAAGAAAAGAAATAATTGAATATCTCAATAACATAAAAAGTCCTGAAAAATTTTCAGGACTTTTTTGTTATAATCTAAATTTCATTTTTTAATCAATATGGTTATTTTGAAAATTCAAAAAACTCCATAAAAAAAAGCCTCTCAATTGAGAGGCTTTTATGTTGGTCTACAAGGACTCGAACCTTGAAAGACTGCACCAAAAACAGTTGTGTTACCATTACACCATAGACCAGCAGTGCGGTTAAGCGAGTGCAAAATTAGAAATTTATTTAATTTATGCAAATTTAAAATGAAACTTTTTTTGTATAAAAAAAGCCTCTCAATTGAGAGGCTTTTATGTTGGTCTACAAGGACTCGAACCTTGAAAGACTGCACCAAAAACAGTTGTGTTACCATTACACCATAGACCAGCAATGCTGTTAAGCGAGTGCAAATTTAAGGCTTTATTTAGTTTACGCAAACTTTTTGACCAAAAAAAATCATTTATTTTATTTTTTCTTCCTTCAAAAACTTCATCTCAACCCGAAACAACTCATAAACAACACATTACTTTTTAAAGATAGTTTTGTAGATTTTTTTGTTAATGCTCGTTTCTTTACACAAAAAAACATTTTCTTTGTAGGATAGAAAACATACAAAATTTTAACACCTAAATATGGCACAATTCAATTTCAATAAATGGAATACAATTATTGGTTGGTTTGCATTTGCAATCGCTTTAATTACCTACACACTAACTGTTGAACCTACCATGAGTTTCTGGGATTGCGGGGAATATATTGCCACAGCCGCCAAACTTGAAGTTGGTCATCCTCCTGGAGCTCCTTTATACCAAATGATGGGTGCTTTTTTTGCGATGTTTGCTATAGACAACCAACATGTTGCTGTTATGGTCAATATGATGTCTGTTTTTTCTAGTGCTTTTACCATTTTGTTCCTGTTTTGGTCATCCTCTATGATTTTGAAAAAAATTATAGAGCGTTTTGCCGAAATCGATCAAAATAATTCAATTGTAATCTTAGGAAGTTCTTTTGTTGGAGCTTTAGCTTATACGTTTTCTGATAGCTTTTGGTACAATGCAGTTGAAGCGGAGGTATATGCTATGGCTTCGCTATTAATTGCATTACTTTTTTGGCTTGGGTTGCGTTGGGAGCAGGATATGAATGAACCAAAAGGAAATAAATGGCTGCTAATCATTTCACTTGTAGTCGGCCTTTCATTCGGAGTTCACTTCATGGCATTATTAACCATTCCTGCCATTGGTTTTCTTTATTTCTTTAAACATTACGAAAAAGTTACCATAAAAAACTTCATCATTGCTAATGCTGTAGTGATTGCCATTTTGTTGTTTATTTTCAAATTACTTCTTCCCTTAACTATGGCTTTCTTTGGCAAAACCGAAGTATTTATGGTAAACAGCATGGGATTGCCTTTTAATTCAGGAACTATTTTTGTTGCATTGCTTTTTATTGCTTTCTTTTATTTTGGATTAAAATTTACCAAACAAAAAGGGCTTGTTTTCTATAACACTATTATTCTTTGCATTCTATTTATCCTGATTGGTTTTTCTACCTGGATGATGTTGCCCGTACGTGCAAATGCCAATACAGTTATTAACGAAAACAAACCTTCGGATGCTACAGAAGTTTTAGCCTACTATAATCGTGAACAATATGGCGTAAACCCTTTGTTTTATGGCCCTCAGTACACCGAAGTTTTTGCCGGATTGGATGAAAAAACGCCTTATCTGGATAAAAAACCAAACTACGAAAGAGATTATAAAACAGGTAAATACATTATTACCAACAATTATAAAAATGCAGATCAAAATAGTGATGACAATCAAAAAACGATTCTGCCTAGAATGTGGAGTACCGAAACGGGGCATATTCAAAATTATATTAATTTCACGAATCCACCTCAGTTCAAAATAAATCCTAATTATCCTTATGAAGATGATTTAGGTAAATACGGAATTGACGCCAATCAGTTAAGCGAAGATGAATACAATAAGGCAATTGCTCAATTGCGTAATGAAGTTGAAAAAACGGTTCATGAATTCAGACAAGCTTACGCGCAAAAACAAATTGACAACGAAGGTTATGTAAAATTCTTAAGAAGTTACAGCGATTATTTAATTATTGAAAAACCATCAACTGTTGATAATTTCAGTTTTATGTTCGAGTATCAATTTGGGTATATGTACTGGAGATATTTGATGTGGAATTTCGTTGGACGCCAAAGTGACGTTCAGGGAAAATACGATAATTTAGATGGTAACTGGATTAGCGGTATCAAACCGTTAGATTCACTGCATTTGGGTTCTCAGGATAATTTACCTTCAGACGTTTTAAATAACAAAGGAAGAAACGTTTACTTCTTTTTACCGTTCATTTTAGGACTTATTGGTATAATGTACCATGCCAATAAAGATCTAAAAAGTTTTTATGTTCTTTTGGCATTGTTTTTATTTACAGGAATTGCTTTAAAAATTTACTTGAACGAAAGGCCTTTTGAACCTCGCGAAAGAGATTATGCATTGGTTGGCTCGTTTTATGTTTTTGCAATTTGGATAGGCTTCGGAGTTTATTCTTTATATGAAAGTATTCAGAAATATATCGCTCCAAAAATTGCTGGTCCGGTTATTATTGCTGCTACATTATTATCAGCACCTGTTTTAATGGCTTCTCAAAACTGGGATGATCACGACAGATCAAATAAATATACAGCTGTTGCAATGGCAAAAGCATATTTGACATCCTGTGATAAAAATGCCATTTTGTTTACAATTGGCGATAATGATACATTCCCGTTATGGTATGCCCAGGAAATAGAAGGCATTAGAACTGATGTAAAAATTGTAAATACAAGTCTTTTCATGACCGATTGGTATATCGATCAAATGAAAGCCAAAGCTTATGAATCTGATCCATTACCAATATCCTTTACTCACGATGAATATGTAGGTGATAAATTAGATTATGTTGCTCATATTCCAAAAGTTGAAACTCGCTGGGATATTAAAGATTTTATCAGCTTTATTAAAAACCCAAAATCAACAGTGGGTTTACAAAATGGTCAGACTATTCACTTTTTTCCAACTAATAAAATTAGAATTTCAGTTGACAAAAATACAATCATCAAAAACAAGGTAGTCAATCCTAAATACAACGATTCTATAGTGCCGTATATGGACATAGACATGAAAGGAAGTGCGATATACAAAAATCGCCTTATGATGCTTGATATTTTAGCAAATAACAACTGGAAAAGACCAATTTATTTTAGTGGAGGAGCTTTTGACGATGAAGATTATTTATGGTTAAAAG
>Ga0247810_10001442_pt1 | contig 14996 bp, 18 predicted proteins | sample UWRJL119311C1_FD_179918 | JGI IMG/M metagenome (GOLD analysis project Ga0247810, IMG submission 179918) | Plant litter microbial communities from Arlington Agricultural Research Station in Wisconsin, United States - UWRJ-L119-311C-1 | ecosystem: Environmental > Terrestrial > Plant litter >...
AAAAAGTAGGGCGAATTTGGAGCTGCTCCCCGTAGATTCGAAAAACCGCGTGGCAGCCCTGTTGCTCACAACTACCGATTACGGATTTTTAAGCGCGGACCAAATTTTACCCCTTGTGGAAAATTGAGTACCGAAGCCCTGGACTGGCGCCTTTTTGTGCAGAAACAGAGTAGCGCAGTAGAATGCGGGCACCATGGCGGAAGCTCGCAGAGATCACCACCATGGTCGCAATGCTGCAAGTGGAACGCATTGCTGCACAATAGCGCCGAGTTTTCTTTTTGCTACTTTTTCTTTTGCGGAAAAAGAAAAAGTAGGGCGAATTTGGAGCTGCTCCCCGTAGACTCAAAAAACCGCGTGGCAGCCCTGTTATTAGCGCGTAGCTGGTCCATCGTGGTGGCAGAGTTCTCAGGTTCTTCCTTAGCTGTCTCGTTCACATACCGGCCGTTAGTAGCTGTAGTCCCCAGCTGGAAATTGCCCCCGCCCTGGGCAGGATAAATGTACCCGGCTTTCGCATACTCGGTGCCGTCCAGCATAACGATATGCTCCTCCTTGATATGTAAATTGGCGTCAAACTGCCAACTATTAGAACCCGCCGGTTTTACCAAATAATCACCCAGTAAATAATAGTCTTGTTCTTTTCGCTGATGGCTATTCCTTTGGATGAACCGTTTTTCCAATTCTCAGGCATTTGAGGTGAAGGTTCCATGGTATATTTTTTAGTGGCTTTACCTGGTTTAGCCTCCAAAACGTAAACCGTAAAATCACTGCTTAGTTTCATCGCTAGAACTTCTGGCTTCGAATAGGATACAAAATTCGGAATTGGCAATAAGGTACTGTAACAGGATCTGTCAATTAATGAGCTATCAGCAATTGCCGATTTTTCAAAACTTTCATAGGTATCTGTGCTTTCAAAGCGATTAACGATCAGCAGGCAAGTATCAGATGCCTGGTAATGCACAATACTTTTCTTAACAAGATCGTTTGTTCGTTTTGAAAGCACAGAAGAAGGAACATTATATTCATATAAAAACAATCCTACATCATTTTTTTCAGTATTCGTATTGCACGAAACAGTCACCTCATCAGATTCCAAAGTAAGCGGGAAATGACTAACAAATCGGTCCTCAAATTTATGCTTATGTTGATCCAATATAGCTTTAGCCGGAAGCTCATCAGGAGTGCTCTTCTTTGGAGATAAGCAACTCATGAATAAAACAGGAAAAAGGTATAGTATGATTTTCATTCTGATTATATAAGATTATCGGACACTTACCGTTTTATTTCATATCGTTTCAACTGTCATTCGTGCATCAGAGAAATATTCTATTTTCACTTCTGACAATTCATTTTTAATCATTAACGCAATCCTTTTTCCTTCTTGATCAAGTTCGTTAATTAAGCTAGGATTGGCAAAACCATTATAGTGCTCATCTTCATATTTTGATAACCACTCATTTAATGTTCGTTTAGTTGCCAAACTTAAACTTAAATCTTCAGGGTCTATATAACCACCTTCATACTTATCTCTAATTCCTGTGCCACTTAATGAAGCATCTATAACTAAGTATCTCATATCGCTGTACTATTTAATCAGAAACATATCGTAAGTATATACTCCCACATTACTTACTATAAAAGTCTTCACGTGATTTGTAATAATTGCGTAATTCTAGCACGTTCATCCCTAATAGAATTGCACATTGCTGTTCCCAATAATCAGGATATTTATGTTTGAAATAGTGAAATAATAAATCGTGAGTAGAGGGATTATCAAAGTCCTTATGCTGAAAAATCAAACCTTCATTCTCATGTTTCCTATGATTGATCCTCCAGGAATTATACATATAGATATAATGCAATACAACTAATACACTTATTTGATTGAGATCTTCTGAATCAAATAAATCCTTACTATTATTAACCATAGAATTGAAATGGTTAACTACTATACCAAAATTCGTTTCAATTAAAGCATGTACGGCATCAACCGTTTGGTCCTTAAGAATTATATTTTCATCGTTAAATAGAACTCGAACGCTGTCTTCTTCTTTTGATAAATTAAGCGTGATAGTTTCAACATGAATTGTTTTCATAGCAAAGTCAAATCTCAAATTCTACATTTTTTGCTTAGCTATCTTATACTTCAATTGATAAGAGTGAGGAGTCTTATTAATGCCAATTTCATCTACATTTTTTACAAAAGTCATAAAATCGCCAGCATCCCAAGCTTTCGAAGCCGATTCTAATAATTGGTTTCTCATAAGTGTTGCATTAAAATCTTCTATTTCCAACAGTTCATATTCTGTAAAAGAACGAATGTTTCCATTTAACAGTTCTAAACCTTTTTCTGTTTCAAAAAGTAAAGAAAGATTTTGTGCAAAAATCTCTGATGTTACATGCTCAATAGGCAATTCAAGTCCAAAAAATAATTTAATTGAATGATCGGTTAAAGGATATAATGTCTTCCCTGGCTCGCCTATCTCAACTAGATGTGACATCTCACGATTATTGAATACTAGATTAATTTTCACAACCGGAGATTGAAAACGAATAACATCTTTAAACTCTTCTACTATTTCAAATCCATACTTTTGAAGTATTGGGAAAAGAATCGTTTTTACAAGTATATTAAATTCCATAATTCTGAATTAGTTTATTGGTGGGGTCCAGTCATCTCACAAAATCACACTAGCCGGAATTATGTAATCTATAATTGCCGTAATATCTTATTAATGTTTGTCTCTTCAGATAAATCCCAATACCACCACTTATTGGAATTGTTATTCTTTTCTACAGCAAATCTCCTTTCATAGGCTATCTTAAATAGACTCATAAGTAATATAAAAACCTTCTCAAGCTCATCACCGGGTAAATCCACTAACTTTTGCAAGTTATGATTTGTAACTCCTTTTCTTAGCAAAACACAAGGCGTAAAAGTAGACTTCAGTCCACTATTTTTTATAGCAAATTCGATATCGCTTTCTTCCGGCTTTGATTGAACAACAAGAAACAGCATTTCATTTAAAAAAATCTTACGATAACTCATATCAAAACTTCTAAAGAAGTTTAAAAGGGGATCTATATCGACAAGATTCTGCCCATATTTATTAATTAATATTTCTTGTTCTATTTTCATCGTTAGGGTCGTGGGTTTATAATTATATGAGGTTTTGTTTGGTCAAGAGGACCTTTAAAAATATCTATATTTCTCGGTGTATTATCAAAAACTGAACGAGAACCAGGTAGAGAGTTTTTAATCGTACTCCAATTTCGACTATTAAGTCTTGGTATTACATAATCCCAATCCGAATATGCTCCTGCTGTACCAGTTGCCCGACTACCTACAACTGTAATTGGTTTATTAATTCGAGTAGCAGCATTTTCAATTCTAAGTAGCTCCCCTGGAGATAAAACATTACCACCACTTTCAGCAGCCCCCATCCCAACACCAGCCTTACCAAATATACCAACTCCCGCATAATATCCTCCGGCTACGTCCATGCTTTTACTCGAAATAACCTCAGACCAATCCTGCAGATCGTAGTTCTGAACGGTATTCGCCTCCTGCACCAACATGTTCACGAAGTAAGCCTTGAAAAAGCCCATGTCATTTTTCCGCATCAAACCCGCCACGGTAACGCCGTTGTTAAGGGTAGCGTCCATAGACCGCATCCACGTATAAGGATTGAACACGTCGAACTTCGAAAGCGCTGCAATCCCAAACCCGCCCATAACGGCATTGGCCTTACCGGTAAAGCTGCTCCCCGTAGACTCAAAAAACCGCGTGGCAGCCCTGTTATTAGCGCGTAGCTGGTCCATCGTGGTGGCAGAGTTCTCCGGCTCTTCCTTCGCTGTCTCGTTCACGTAACGGCCATTAGTGGCTGTAGTTCCCAGCTGGAAATTGCCACCGCCCTGGGCAGGATAAATATACCCGGCCTTCGCATACTCGGTGCCGTCCAGCATAACGATATGCTCCTCCTTGATATGTAAGTTGGCATCGAACTGCCAACTATTAGAACCAGCCGGTTTTACCCAGTCTTCGGCTCCTCTCCCGCTTGGGTCAACAAACCGCACCGGGTTCCCAAGCCCATAGGCATAAGTGCTCCACCCCGCATACTTCGCCGCCCACGGATCAACGCTCATATACTTTCCAAGCTCGTCGCTGTAGTACCGCGCACCATGGTACTGGTAGCTCGTCTCTCCGTCGGTTTCATGACCTGTAAACTGGTAACGGTACCCCTCTGCCGAGGTCAGGAAATTGCTCCTGCCCGGCAGCTTCTTCCCGTAAGGATAATAATCCACCGCGTTCTGGACAGTCCCCGTCCCGCTCAGCACCACCCGCGTAGAGCCCAGCCAGTCCTTCACATTATAATAATAAGTCACCGAGCTGCCCGTAGCATTCGGTACGCAGTACCCCTCCGCTGTCTGGTAGCTCTTCACCTTCCCGTCCTGCGAAAGGATCACCCCGTCCAGGTAATACTCCCGGTCGGTAGACGTGATCTCTTTAACCGAGCGCTGCTGTCCGCCGTCGTAACGGTACTTATGAGCCCCTGAAGAATTGGTGATCTGCACCGGCAGGTCCGTAAAAGCAGAATAGCCGATAGCGCTCACCGTATTGCGCACGTCCGTAAGCAGGTTCCCGTTCGCATCGTAAGTATAGCTGTAAGGCATCGCAGTGCCGGTACCCACCGCAAAGGAAGCACTCGTAAGCCGGTTGCTCAGCGCGCTGCCGTAGCTGTATTGCTGCGCTGTCTTCACAGCCAGGTCATTGTTGCGGTTAAGGGTCGTAATATTCCCGTTAGCAGCATACCAGTAAGCAGCATCGTACTTCTTGGTGTTGCCCACTGCTGTAGGGGTCGGAAAAGCCGGCAAATAACCATACACTGTGGAAGCCCCGCTGGGATAACAGGTCTCAACGGCCATCGCTTCCGGTTGCCCGCCGTCTTCAGGCACTTCTTCCATACCTGTAGACACCTCTGGCTCTTCCCCGCCTGCTTGCAGAAGCTCCTCCCGTCTGTCCGGCCTCGTAAAGAGCCGTCTTCATAGCAGCGATGGGAGTGCTGGAAACACTGTTCCCTCCTATCACAAAGCGCCCGTCCCAGAAAGAAGTATTCGGAAGCCGCGTACAAAAAACACTGTAGTCAGGATAAATCCCAGCCATCGTATCATCGATCGGACCATAAAAAGTCCGCGTTTTTGATCCGTCTGTCGCTATAACGTCGGTCGTCTCATAAAAATGACTGCTTGAATACGCATCCAGTGATAGGTTCGAAAGAGCCGCAAAACGCATTTTTTCATTGTAATCGTAAGTCCACTGGAGAGAGCCGCTGTTAAACTGAACGGGATAGTAATTCTGTTCCCAGGTGTGGCGAAGCTTCTCGCGGATCACAAAAGAGTTGAATCCGTTTAGGCAATTGGCAAGATAGCCGGAAGGAAGACTTGTCAAATGACCAGTGCCATAAGCATAAGTGGTAACAACCACAGGATTGATCCGGTCATTAACAGACTTGCTCTTCAATCGTATTCCGATAGCCTCGGGAAGATCGACCTCGAAAGTCGCCGTAAGCGTTTTCTGCTTCGACCAGCCGTCGTAATAACCAACTGCTGCTACTTTGCGGTTGTGGTCGTCTTGTATATAAGACCGCTTCTTGGCAATCGTGTTGTATTCCTTGATAAAGGGAATGCTCGTTTCCCCGAAGCTCCAGTTAGGGCTGTCGGCACTCTTGGAATAGCTCCCGCGCTCATAAGTAAAGCTGATATACCCGCCCGTCGGATAAGTGATCTTGGTAAGACTCCACGCCTGTGCCGCCATCGGATAGCCCTCAACAGAGTAATAGCCGAAAGGATCGGAAACAGGCTTCAGGAGATGAGTGATCTCCGTGGAAGTCAGGTCGAAAGTCGTTCCCAGGCTTTCAATGTCCGAAGTAACATCGCCCGTAAGTTTGTAATGCCGTTCGTGATAAGCAAAATCGATCAGGAAATCGGATGGAAGGATAGAATGTACCGCCGTTGTTGAGCTGAGCCCATCCGTACCGGTAATTTTCTCTGTATAGTTGATCAGTGACTCCGATTGCAGGTAAGGTTGATTATTCACCCCGTAACCCTGCCTCAGGGACGGATAAAAGAATTGCTGAACGATAGCACGCTTATGGACCTCGTCAAAGCTCGGGTTATAACCATACTCGAACATATAGGAGGTTTTGTCGGACGGGTTGAGATTGCTGGCAAAAAAATCGACACTTGTCAGGGTAGTCTTACCGCGCTTAATAGTAGTACTGCCGTAATCATTGATGTTGAAAGCGTCTCCGGGTTTATCTGTAAGCTTGTCAGCATTCGTATTGTCACGTATCAGGAAACTGGAAACCGCCAATTCCTGGGCACTGCCTTTTTGAGCATAATTGAGAACAATAGCCCCCGTAAGCGTGTTTTCTGAAGGATAAAGCCGGGTATCCATCAACTTGCTGTACACGCTGAGCGTATCGTATTTCATCGTTTCTACCGGGTACACGATATCAAAATCCGTAATTGCACCTGTTGTCCCGCCCGAAGAGTATTTGCGGTCCGCATAATAATAATCGTTGCCAACCCGGTTGGCAGGTTTCGAATAGTAATCATGCTCCACATCCATGCGTTGGGAAATAGTAAAATCTACTGTTTGTGTGGGGGTAATGACCTTTGTAAGGTAAGCCAGTTCCCGCATCAGGGAAGAAGACCGGTCAGTCTGGGAAAATGAGCTCCATTCCCTGTAAGCAGGAACCTCCTGGAGCATCGGCGTAGTCGTCGCTCCGGCAAAGGTCGTACTTTCCAGTTTGGTCGGTGCGGTATATTCGAAACGGATCCAGTCCCCGCCATCCGCATCGTCAGCTATCCCGTTGCCATTCAGATCCACATAATCAACAGACCATATTTCCGTAAGCAGCCACTCCGCTATAAAATCGATCTTCCAGAAATTACCCCTCTCCGGTAAAAAAGTTCCCCCGGCGGTCTGTGTCGTCCAGTAGGGATCATCATTATAAACATACTTCTGCCCGCGTAAAGCCCGGCCGAATACATAGCGGACACCGTTCTCATCGGTAATAGTAAACTGCTTGAAATCTTCGTATTCAACAGTTCTGTTATCGGTGTTCCATGCACCCGAACCGCTTTGAGGTGTGGGGTAGGAAACTTTTCCGTTTTTCACGTAAGGAAGCATCCCTATGGCAGCAGCGTAGCTTCCGCCCGTCCCGAAGTAGTTCTTATTAGCGCAGTTCGTACAGTTTTCAAGATTCAGCTCGTTGATCCGGGAAAATTCCTGGGAGATCACATAAGTCTTGGGAGCACTCTGGATTTTCCAGCGCTCGTATTCGTTCAGTTTCCAGTCGTAAGAGCTCGCCCCGGTAGAAGATCCGTTCCAGAAAGTGTTCGATAGAAAACCCGGAACGTTTACATGATACTGATCGCTCATAGGCATCGTCATAGCGCTCGTGGAAATACCGTTGTAACCGAGAAACTGGTTGTTGTCACTCGGATTCACACTAACCCCGTTGGGCGTTTCCATCCAGCCCGTATGGTACCCCGGGTTGCTGTTGAGCATACTTGCCTCATTGGTGGTAGAAGTGTAATCCGGCTCAAAAGCACCGTAATCCCGCGTAATGCTACCGATTGGAAGAGCCCAGCCCAAACCTGCCGGACCGCTGCTTTGATCCACAGCTATCCCCGAAGCATAGTGCAGTTCTAAAGGAAATGACAGCGTCCGTGAGGAAATCGTTACTAAGGGAACGGTAGTGGTCATAACCCCTGACTGCCCTATAGAAGAATTATCGGTACCCGAATTCTTGGTAAGCTCCTTACCCGAAGTCTGGATCCCGTCAAGCTTCTCTGTGAAAGTCTTTTGTGGAGCTTGTGCGAAAACAGTAAAATGAAATACAGCCGATACAATAGTGGCCAGGAAGATTTTTGTCATTGTAGTTTATAAGTTACAAAACTAATAGTATGAGTTTAGTTACACCTGTTTTTCATAAAAAAATCTATAGGCCTGGGATGCATTGGGGTATAATCACAATTCGCACCCAACCCTGAAAAGTTATAAAAAGGCCAGAGCAATTACACTTCTGGCCTTTTGTTATAGCAAAAGAATCACCTTCTGTCAGCATCAAATATTCTAATGAATTCATACCCAATTCCGATGCTAATCCACGAGTTTCTATATTTTGTGCCACCAAAATTATAGTAATCAATTCCCAAGTATGCTCCAACTTGAACCCCTCCATTGAACGTATATCCAATACCGCCTCCCCAAGAAAAGGCTCCAACAGATGAAATTTCCGTTGCACTTGAAGAATTTACATCATTTAATGGGACCGTAGTAAAGCCGCCAAAGACAATACCATTTAAACTGGTACTGTATGTCGCTGCTTTATTAGGAATGTCTTTATCTTTGAATCTTAATCTATATCCGACAGCACCTCCAATTTCTCCTCCAGGATAAACTTTATAGGTTTTAAAATCAAATTTCATTGGAACGGCAAATAATACTACCGCTACACCACCTTTTACATTAGGAATGTCCTCATGTTCTTCAACATTTGCAGTACTAAACTTGCTTTTTTCCATACAGTAGCTGCTACCTGTAATGGCCTGTGTATCTCCACACCACTTCGTACCAGTGATTTTAATAACCACAATTTCACCTGTAACACTTAAGACTTTAAATATTTGCCCAGCACAAACTGAGTACTTATTTCCTTCAACACATTCATCATCCGTATATAACTTGACTGTGAAGTCAGTAATTACCTTATAAGATTGCTTTTCTTTGGGCTCAATAGATCCAGTTGCAAAAAGAGTTGATTCGAACATAAATAATGCAGCAATAGTGATTAGAGTTTTCATAGCGTTATAATAATGGTTTGGGCAAATAAACCACTAATTATCAATGCATACAACCGTATTTATACGGTATTTTTATCTCACTGAATTCAGTGATTATCAGATGTCTTCATTAATTACCTCAATATACGAATGCAGGCTATTTTGGTGTTTAAGGTTCAACTCAAATCTACCAAGCTTTGTGTTACCATATAACACATTGCGCCCTGTATGTATTTCAACTTCACTAAAACTAGGGTTCATGAATTCTAATTCTGACGAATCGTATTGATAAACTTCACCAGATTCAATGTTATGAAGTTCATACGAATATGGCTTGGAGTAGTTAAATGCATTGCAAATCTCGGAACAGTACCCCTCGTCGTTTCTGCTTTTGACTGGCATTACAATATTTGCAAAATCGTCATTCACAGAACGTAGTGTGACATGCGTAGAAGTGTATTTTATGGCACTTATGTCCTTGGCTTTTTTGACAAACTGTAGCAATAGTTGGGGAAAGATATATTCGGGTTTAAAATTGTCCATTGGTTTTTGAACCTTAATGGAGCACGCAACAATGAGTGGCCAAGTCCTAACACTTTTCATTAGAAATGCCATATCTCCGCGATACTTCTCTTTGTTGTTTTTTACATACCAGCTCACATCTAAAAATCGATTAACAGTTAGGTCTACATATTTAATTGCACGCAAATTGACATATTTGATTGCATGTATTTCGTCAAGTTGACATCTATGGAGTTCTTCCCAGCAAGTATAAATTGAGTTCCCTAAATAAAGTGAAGGATAGCCTGGGATGCTGAATCTCTGAGTCAGTACCTTTCCTCTCTGTTCAAATGGAATATGAAGTAGTTCTTTAGCTTTTAATCCCGCTGCACTGCGTTTTTTGCGAACGCGGTAAAACGCAGTGCCCGTTTCAAAACTTGAGGGCGAAATATCTGACAGAAGTTTTTTATCCATTACTTTATGTATAGACTCAATTGCCTCCTTCAAGTCGCCATCGTAGTAGTAGTTCAATGTTCGAATAATTTGACTTGATAAGTGTTCGACGCTAGCGATTGTTTTATCAAGAGCAGATGGACTTATTTCAACAGTACTTTTTAAAATCTCATCCTTTCTGGACTTTAATTCAGTAACAAACTTCTTTAATAATTCGGTTAGATGCTGTTTAAAATCACCTTTATAATGATAGGGAGGCTTAAAATCGTCGATTTCGAAAAGAGTTGCTAGTGGATTATTCATTAGAGGTCTTAGTGAGTTAATTGTTGAAAAAAGTCAGGATTGGCCACGATTCCAGAGACCATCCCAGTGGCAACATCTGCTCCAAATGACTTTACCTTGTCAAAAAATCTTTGTTTTTTGATTTCAGGAGAGTCATTGGATTCTTGGATCTCTTGTAATTCTTTTAATTGTTTACCAGTTAACTCTTCCTTCATAGCTTCAATGATAAATTTCAGCTTTATTTCCACCTGCTGCTTCACTCTTAAGTCAATGTCAATTTGGGTTGTCTGCTGTGAATGTTGATTTACATGATTATTAATGTGGACTGGTGAAGATTTCTTTGTTGGGTCCTTAACTCCAAACCCATGCTCCACATCTATAATCAGCCCCTTCAGAATTTTCTTTGCCGATGCAACAACTTCATCAGTGTAATCTTCATCCTCGTCTTCATTGTATGCCTCAAGCTCTTCAATGCTTGCTGGAACATTGTTTTTGAATATGTTCTCAAGCGTATTTAAGGCAACACTTTGCCAATCATCAAAGTCGTCGCTGTCATCTACCTTATTCAGATCAGCGAGAAGGCTCTTTAATCGAGGAATAATATTTTCTTTCATTTTCTATTTAATAAGGTAGTATCACTGTAAATTAGGTCATGGAGTCCTATAAGGTCTTTCTGATGTTTCTCGCTGCTCACATAGTTCTTAAGTAGAATTTCGACATCGCTCTTCTTGATGTAAAGACTTAGGTCTTCAGAGGGCTTAAAAACATTGTAGATAGCATTTAAGCCGCCTACCAAAGCCAGTGCGAAGATGAACCAAAATGATTTAACTTGCCAATTTGCAAGTCTTGCCTGATTATCGAAATGTATCGTTGTCCTTTTATTTTGTTTTTCTTCATCGAGCAAATCTATTTCCAGTTGGACTCTGACATCATTTAGTCGTGGCAAAACGCGCAAGTCCTCATCAAGGCATTTTAATTGACAATAGCGCATAATTACTTTATCTATCTCCTCATAGGTATTGGTTAGTTTATGGGAGTTGTTGTGAAAAAAATCTGGAGGGCTGGTAGTAAGCCTCCAGCTTCGATGATAATGTCTATTAGATGTAGTTCTTCTTTCTTCGTCATTCTATAGCGGTTCACTTAGCGAAGATAGTAATTAAATTGTTGATTGCCAATGACTAATGTTTCAGTTTTCTAGTTTGCTGATGAATGCGATTTAGGAGTTCTTGGCAGTCCATAGAATCACGTTCCGATTCGATCATTCCCTGAATGGCATAGACAATTTGTCTGCACTGGTGAGCTTCCCCATCAAGAATTTCCAGATAGTGTCGAGCGAACTTTGGCTCTTTAACGAGATCTTCATGACTAAGAGATTCTTCGTTCTCGAAGATCCTAGATACTTCTTCCGCTATTATTTTCCTGATATGGTCCATGTCTATAAATAGTAAGAAAAATCTATTTTCTTGGTTTCGAATGACAAATGTATTCTTATCTTACTGGCCAATCGATTTCTCATACTGATTCTTCCTTTTAAATCTTGGTGTGGAACGTCTTTGCGAATGCTATGTTGTTTTAAATCAAGGGCGCTGGTCGTTGTCTGACAACAGAGCGAAAGAAGCAAATTAAATCTTTCAAGAACACTGAGGTGGCGGATATTGTACAGAAATGAAAATTCGTCCAGGTAAGACTGAAGGTTCGTGGTTTTGGATGACCTTTCACCATCTCCACCGTTATCTTGATGAGCACGCATTCCGCTGGAACATCAGAGCACTTTCCGAACGCGAAAAAATAAACACATTCCTGGGAAACTTGCTTGGAAAGAGGTTGAAGTATCGCGACTTGATAATCGATAAATCTGCTGCGTAATGGAACAGTTTACTTTACCTGATTTGCTCAGGTTCTTACGTAGCCAAAAGCAATACGACTATCGAGGAATTACCGTGCTAATGGAAATTCTGGAAGCAAACAAGCTGCCCCAACTTCGGATGAAGTTCACCATGCTATCAGGACTTCATGCGTGTGGGTTATTTGAGGTCGGTAATCAGAGCAGAAAGACAGAGCACGAATCTGTATATGAGTATCCAAAAGCCGACAACTACGCTACAATTGAGCCACATACCAGCTATTTATATGCGAAGGCCTCGATTTAATGTGTGAATTTCGACTTTGCTTAAACTAGCCTTGCGTTGGACTAAAGTTTTACATTTGAGCTACTTAAACATGGTTCATTGGAACCAGTGTCTCGACCATCCTTCGAATCATTGTCTTAGCAGAATTTTAAATCAATATTCAAAAAAAATCTCTATTTTTCAAAACACAATTCACTGACTATGACACTAGACCAAGAAGCAAAACTCGTCTCAATCTTGCAAACGTTAAGCACTGTTTCGTACAATGCGCTAATAGAGAACCTCAAGCTTAAAAATGAATGGACACCTGAGAAAGAAAAGGAAATCAAAGATTACCAAGATAAGGTTGACGAAAATATTGAAGAGCTATTTAAGTAAATTTCGATAGTTCTCGCTCTAAACTTGACACTTTATAACAGGTCGAGTTGAGGTCTCTTCCATGGGAAACTAAGATTTCACAGACTCTTTGCCAATCCTTTTTGGAATCTAAAGTCCTAAGCTCTTCCACTAGAGTTCTTTGGAGATTATCTGACTCAGACTTTATTCTTGCTATCTCGGAAATTATTTCTTCTCTATTCATAAAAATCGATTTTAAGTAAATAGGAAGAAAAAATAAATCGCAATTTACAAATCAAACAATCTACACTATGGGAAGATGGAAAGAAGATGCCATGGAAAATGAGGAAAATCATAACAGCGAAATGTTAGCTGCTTACCTCGGAGTGAACCATGATGAACTTATTGAGTTGGAATACCACGTAGAAGAAGACACTTCAAATGATGGTGCTCTTTATGGATTCACAGTGTATTTCCCTGATGATACACCTCAATCTTTCATTGACCAGCTAAGTGGTTTCGATCATAGTGGGTACTATGTGAGTCTGCCTCCACACTGGGGTGAGGAACGAGATGATGATGATTATAACCCTGAGGAGGATTCAACACCGCCAGATTCAAGTTTTTCTCTTTAACAAAGAACAAAGAGGCTGCCTTTTTAGACAGCCTCTTTGTTCTTTTGAGAGCTGAGTACATAATTGTCGTATTAATATAAATCCAATACATTATGGTCGGAGATAAAGAAAAAATTACTGAATTGATTGATGATGTATTTGAATGGTGCACAAGGATGCAGGAATATAACCAACGAGTAAAAAATGGAGATGAGTCGCCAATTTCAAATCACATGAAACAAGCATTTGTGGAACTAAAGCATTATGTGAGTAAATTGGATGAATTCATGCCTAAGTACTAATATGCTGAGCGAACTTATTTTTGGCAAAAAGCTGAACGACATAACTCTTACAGACCTTGAAGTCTTCTTTTCTGAAGAACAAGAGGAAACTTCACTATTAGAATTTAAATCTGGAGGCGTATTAGTTGATGATATATACAAAGAAGTTTGTGCATTTCTCAATACAGAAGGTGGGGTCCTAATTATTGGAACCCCTAGAGAGGAAAGGCGTAATCCAACTCCAAAAACCGAAGTCACCGTGTGCCATGGTGAATTAACACCAACAAACTATCGTGGCAAAGATTGGTTAATGGCTTCTATCATCAGCAATATTTCTCCACCTCCGACCGACATTCGAATTCAAGAGTTTCATTCCGATAAGGGGAGCCATTTCATTGTTGAGGTTCCCCAAAGTATGACCCCACCACATCAGAATAATCGGGATGGAAAATATTATATCAGAATGGAACGTGATGCCAGACACGCCCCCCATGGTGTTGTGGAAGCTTTATTCTTTAAAAGACAAAAAGCTGACCTTGGAATAGCTGTGAGTCTGTCAAAAAGAAATGAGCACAGTGATAATATTGTATTAGACCTTGAAATAGATAATAAATCTTTATTTCCAACAGACAAAGTTTCGTATGTCGTTAATACAATTAATGTTGAAGCACTTATAAATGTTGCAGCTAATGGTTACGAAACAAACATAAATGATAAAACTACTCATGCCTTCACTGATAGTAATTCTTCAGATTCAGTGCTTTGGAAAGGGCTTTCTCACTCCTATAAATACATTGTTGTTCCTATCGACGAATTCAGGCTCATGCCTTTTGTGATTTCAGTAATAGTTTGGAGCCGCGACACGGCATTAAAACACCTTATCGTTGCATATGACCCAAAGAAATCTGAATTTATTTTACAAGAAGATGTTGCAGAAATGACTGACGAAGAACGCGGAGAGTACTTAAGAAGACTCATCGAATTTGTCAATAATTCTCTGAACTTTACTATTGATGACTAAATTGAGCGTCATTTATGTCACACTAAAACAGCCAGCATAACATTTACTAGACACCATCCTCCCATATTATGAGCGATTTAAAAAAATTACATAAGGAATGCCATGCAATTATTAAGAAAGAATTCTACGGAATTGCACAAGATGATGTAGAAGGTGTTCCTGCCTTATTGGTGTCGAATGCTTGTAAGGTTTATGATAAGCTTACAGAAGGGGGCGGCAGGAGAGATTGTATTGGGGAAAATTTCAATCAATTAATACATCGATTGGAGGAAGAGTGGTTTAGCAGCTACACTCCGAGCGAAAGGAATAATTTAGATTACTACTTCTACAACTATTTCTTGTTGCTTTATCTTTTTGTTGAACGGGTCGACCTAATTTTTCATGTCATCAACCCTGATGGAAAATCGAAGATATTTCATGACTATCAATATCATAATTTTAAGACGCTCAGAATAATCAATAAATGGGCGAACTTCATTAAGCACCCAAAAGAGTTCCTTTTTACCCACTGGCCTAAATACTACATTAA
>Ga0247810_10001443_pt1 | contig 14983 bp, 8 predicted proteins | sample UWRJL119311C1_FD_179918 | JGI IMG/M metagenome (GOLD analysis project Ga0247810, IMG submission 179918) | Plant litter microbial communities from Arlington Agricultural Research Station in Wisconsin, United States - UWRJ-L119-311C-1 | ecosystem: Environmental > Terrestrial > Plant litter >...
CCAATATACAAGGAACACATCCCGTTGCCGCTTGCGTGGTATTTAAGGACGGAAAGCCAAGCAAAAAGGATTATAGGCATTTCAATATCAAGACGGTCGAAGGTCCAAATGACTTTGCTTCTATGGAAGAAGTGGTTTATCGCCGTTATAAGAGATTATTGGATGAAAACGAACCATTGCCACAGTTGATTATCATTGATGGTGGTAAAGGGCAACTCTCATCAGCCTTAAAAAGTATGGATGATTTAGGACTTCGCGGAAAAATTGCAATCATTGGAATTGCAAAAAGACTCGAAGAATTGTTTTACCCGGGAGACAGCATCCCGCTTTATCTCGATAAAAAATCGGAAACACTAAAAGTAATCCAGATGCTTAGAAATGAGGCCCACCGTTTTGGAATTACTTTCCACAGGGATAAAAGGAGTAAGGCAGCCCTTAATTCGTCTATAGAAGGTATACCCGGTATTGGCGAAAAAACCATGATTGTACTGATGAAACATTTTAAATCGGTAAAGAGGCTTAAGCTTGCAACAGAAAAAGAAATTTCAGAGGTTGTAGGTGTATCTAAAGCCAAAAAAATTACCGACTTTTACAACGCGAAAACAAATTAGACATGAAAAATATTGCTCTATTGGTCATGATGTTGTGTACGTATCTGACTGCTTTTTCACAAGAGCAAGCAAAAAAGAAACTAAAGGTCGGCCTCGTTCTCAGTGGTGGTGGTGCCAAAGGATTCGCCCATATTGGTGTACTTAAGGTACTGGAACAAGCCGGAGTAGAAATCAGTTTCGTTGGCGGAACAAGTATGGGTGCCGTTATTGGCGGACTATACGCCTCCGGTTATAATGCCACCCAAATTGATTCCATTTTTAGGAATACAGATTTTGATGAACTGCTTAAGGATTATATCCCCCGATCTTCAAAGAACTTCTTTGGCAAGAGAAACGATGAACTCTATGCGTTTTCACTTCCTTTTAATAAATTTAGGGTAGGAATCCCTACAGCCCTGTCCAAAGGGATGTATAACTACAACCTCTTGGCTAGGCTAACCGATAAGGTAAGGCACGTCAGGGATTTTAATAAATTGCCTATTCCTTTCCTTTGTATAGCCACAGATATAGAGACCGGCCAGGAAGTATTGCTAAACAAAGGTTATCTTCCTCAGGCAATGTTGGCCAGTTCTGCATTTCCAAGTCTGTTCTCTCCTGTTGAAATTGATGGAAGGCTACTCGTAGATGGTGGTGTCACTAATAATTATCCTATAGATGAGGTAAAGAAATTAGGCGCCGACATTATCATTGGCGTTGATGTCCAGGACGATCTTAAAAATAGAAAGTCACTTAAAGATGCCACACGGATATTGGTACAGATCTCAAACCTACAGATGATCGAAAAAATGAGGGCCAAAGTCGACCGTACAGATATTTATATCAAACCTGACATCAGCGATTTTTCAGTAATCTCATTTGACGACGGCGTATCCATAATAAAAAGGGGAGAAGATGCAACATTCGCTGTTATGGATCAGCTAAAGGCTATAGTTGACAGTACCAGGCCTTATAAAAGGCCCGATATGAAAATCACCAAAGACAGCCTTTGCATAAAAAACATCAATGTTAATAAACTTGATAATTATACCCGGTCATATGTAATTGGAAAATTAAATTTTACACAGGAAAGCCAGATTTCCTATGAAGACCTAAAAAATGGGATAAATAGCCTTAGTGCAACCCAAAACTTTAATGCTGTTGGGTATTCCCTCGAACAGAATAATGGAGAAGATGATTTGAACATAAGTCTTACAGAGAGCAATGTCAAAACATTTTTAAAATTTGGATTGCATTATGATGGACTTTACAAAAGCGGGATTCTGGTAAATATCACCAATAAAAAAACTTTCTTAAAGAATGACGTGGCCTCGCTGGATCTGATTCTTGGTGATAACCTAAGATATAACTTCGATTATTATATTGATAACGGATTCTATTTCAGCTTTGGTGTTAAATCCCGATTCAACCAGTTTAACCGAAATGTACAGTCTGATTTCAAAAATGGCGAATTGTTAGAGCAGTTTGGAATAGATGCAATTAATATTGATTTTTCCGAATTTACACATCAGGTTTACCTACAAACATTATTTGCACAGAAATTTGTAATCGGTGCAGGGGTAGAATATAAATCAGTAAAAATAGAATCCGAGACCCTTAGTAATACCAATCCCATATTTGAAAATAGCGATTATATAAGCGTATTTGGATATTATAAATACGACTCTTTTGACAATAAATATTTCCCCAAAAAAGGCTGGTCTTTTTGTGGGGATTTACAATCATACCTTACCTCGACAGACTATACACAGGAGTTTGAGCCTTTTTCTATAGCCAAGGCGAGCTTCGGCGTCGCAAATAAGATAGTCGATAAGGTTACTTTTAAATTTGAATCAGAAGCCGGTTTTGCTATTGGTAAAAGAAGTATCACTTTCTTTGACTTTATCTTAGGTGGATATGGCTTTAATGAGACTAATAATATCAAGCCGTTTTATGGATATGACTTTTTAAGCCTTGCTGCCGACAGTTATATAAAATCTACAATCACCATAGATTATGAATTTTTTAAAAAGCACCACCTGAACATTGGAGGTAATTTTGCAAATATGGGAGATAATCTTTTCCAGAATACCGACTGGGTATCAAAGCCAACATATACCGGTTATGCGTTTGGTTATGGGCTGGAAACCATTATTGGGCCAATAGAGGCAAAATATACTTGGTCACCCGAACTTCATAAGGGTTTTACCTGGTTTAGCGTAGGATTTTGGTTTTAGTAGGTTTGTTACGGTAAATTTTATTCGAGCAGTTTTAAAAAAAACGATATATTTGAGCCCAACTAACAATTAAAACTAAAAATATGTCCATTTGGAAGAAAAAACCATTGGCGCTTTTATTAAACGAAGCGTCTGATTCAGAAAAAGGATTAAAACGAACATTAACAGCATGGTCACTTATCGCACTTGGAATCGGAGCCATTATTGGTGCCGGCCTTTTTGTAAGGACTGCTACAGCTGCTGCACAAAATGCAGGACCTTCTGTAACAATAGGATTTATTGTTGCAGCTATAGGTTGTGCTTTAGCAGGTTTGTGTTATGCGGAACTTTCATCCTCAATTCCAATTTCCGGTAGTGCTTATACGTATACCTATGCAACTATGGGAGAATTAATGGCTTGGATCATTGGTTGGGATTTAATTCTGGAATATGCTGTTGGCGCAGCTACAGTTGGAATCGCATGGAGTGAATACCTGAATAATTTACTGGTCACCGTATTGCATACAGATCCAATTCCATTTGCATTCTCTCACTCGCCTTTTCAGGTTTCTGACCTTGGAGAGCATGGGATTATCAACCTTCCCGCACTTTTTATTGTGGCCGCAATCAGTTTATTGCTGATTAGAGGTACTCAGGAATCTGCATTTGTGAACGGACTGATTGTAGTAGTAAAGGTTGCAATAGTAATAATGATCATCGTTTTCGGATGGCAATTTATCAATCCTGTGAATCACGAAACTTATATTCCTGCTCCTGCAACTTTTACGGATGAGCATGGTGTTGGCCATCATTTTGGAGGTATAATGGGAATACTCGGGGCTGCCGGAACAGTGTTTTTTGCGTTTATCGGTTTTGATGCCGTAAGTACTGCGGCACAGGAGACAAAGAATCCGAAAAGGGATATGCCTATAGGGATCTTAGGGTCATTGGCAGTTTGTACTGTTTTATATATCCTTTTTGCACACGTTTTAACAGGTGTTGCAACAGTTGAAGATTTTAGAACAGGAGGAAAAGAGGCTTCCGTTGCTTTTGCAATCGGTAAATATATGGTTGGGTACCAATGGTTGGCACAGTTTGTAACAGTTGCTATATTAGCCGGGTTCTCTTCTGTAATCCTGGTAATGTTATTGGGACAATCAAGAGTATTCTACGCAATGGGAAAAGATGGCCTATTGCCAAAAATATTTGGAGATCTTCACCCAAAATACAAAACTCCATATAAAGCGAATCTTGTCATCCTAGTCATAGTAGGTTTATTTGCGGCTTTTATACCAGGAGATATTGTTGGAGACATGACAAGTATAGGTACCTTATTTGCATTTATATTAGTTTGTATCTCGGTTATCGTTTTGAGAAAAACAGAACCAGATATGAAGAGAGAGTTTAAAACGCCATTTGTGCCAGTTGTACCAATTTTAGGGGTTCTAGTGTGTCTGGCTATGATTTATGGTCTTGGGTGGACTAACTGGCTTAGGTTAATTGCATGGCTGGCAATAGGTCTTGTAATTTATTTTACCTACGGTAAGAGAAATAGTAATCTAAACAATCCGAAAGGATAATAAGTTTAAAAATATAAAAAAGGCATTAAAATTTGGGTTTCCCAATTTTTAATGCCTTTTGCTTTTTGTAAATATTTCATAATAAAGGATTTCTAAAATTAAATTTTTACGATATTTGTCTCTATGAAAGCAACATGGATTGGATTATTATCACACCTGAAATTTCTCATCAAGAGAAATCCGGAATGATTTGCGGCTATAAGTCCGATATCGTTATCGGAACATTCCCAAATTAGTTTATTTTCTAACTTCAAATCAACAACATATGCCACTATATCATAAGTTGGGGAGCTTTCCCCAAAAGAGACATACGCAGTTCGAGAAGCCCGATGGCGGACTCTATTATGAACAGCTTTTCGGTACTGAAGGTTTTCATGGGCATTCCTCGCTTTTATATCACGTCCATAGGCCAACACAAGTTAAGGAAATACTGTCTTCAATAAATGTAGAGCCAAAAATAGCAATAGGCAAGAATATAAAGTCTTTATTGTTGAAAGGATTTGAACTCCACCCAGCAGAAGATTTCCTGGATAGCCGAAAGGCAATGCTTGTCAACAAGGATTGTACTATAGGCCTCGCGGCACCCCAAAAGTCATTGACCGACTACTTTTATAAAAATGCCGATGCAGATGAAATGATCTTTATTCATAAGGGAAAGGGTAAATTGCGTACCATGATGGGAAATATTCCTTTCGAATATGGAGATTACCTGATAATTCCTAGAGGCATCATCTACCAGATCGAATTTGAAACTACCGAAAACCGTTTGTTTTATGTAGAATCCTTTGCTCCTTTTTATACTCCTAAAAGATATAAGAATGAATCAGGCCAACACTTAGAACACTCTCCTTTTTGTGAGCGCGATTTCAAACTTCCATCAGAATTGGAGACCCATGATGAAAAGGGAGACTTCCTGATCAAAATAAAAAAAGAAGGTATGCTGCACGATGTAGTATATGCTACCCATCCATTTGATGTTGTGGGCTGGGATGGCTATAATTTTCCATACGCATTCAGTATCCATAACTTCGAACCTATCACAGGCCGTGTGCATCAGCCACCTCCGGTACATCAGACATTTGAGACTTCTACATTTGTAGTATGCTCCTTCTGTCCAAGGTTATACGATTATCATCCAAAATCCATTCCTGCCCCTTACAATCACAGTAATATCGACAGTGATGAGGTATTGTATTATGTGGACGGAGATTTTATGAGTAGGAATAATATTGAGCAAGGGCATATAACTTTACACCCAAAAGGGATCCCCCACGGACCAGCACCAGGCGCAATGGAAAGAAGTATTGGTAAAACAATAACAGAAGAATTAGCAGTAATGGTAGACACCTTCCGCCCGTTACAGGTTACAGAGGAAGCTATGAGAATCGACGACGGGAAATATTATAAATCCTGGGTTGAATAACTAAGCGAACAATAAACAGACTAACAAACAATCCTGGATCTCAAAATAGATGTTGGATAAAAATATAAAACAATGGCAAAAGAAGTAAAATCCGTTGAGTACGGACTAGAAAAAATATTTGAAGGGGCACAAGACTTTCTTCCGCTTTTAGGAACAGATTACGTAGAATTTTATGTAGGTAATGCAAAACAGGCCGCCCATTTTTATAAAACAGCTTTCGGATACCAATCCCTTGCTTATGCAGGACTGGAAACTGGAGTTCGCGACAGGGCATCTTATGTTTTAAAACAGGATAAAATACGCCTCGTTTTAACTACGCCCCTAACTGCAGATTCTCCAATCAATGAGCATTTGAAAAAACACGGTGACGGAGTTAAGGTTGCAGCCCTTTGGGTTGAGGATGCTACAAGTGCATTTGAGGAAACGGTAAAACGTGGAGCCAGGCCTTTTATGGAACCAACCGTAGAAAAAGATGAATTTGGTGAAGTGATCCGTTCTGGAATTTATACTTACGGAGAGACAGTGCATATCTTTGTAGAGAGAAAAAACTATACCGGTGTGTTCTTGCCAGGATATAAAGAATGGAAATCAGACTACAACCCAGAACCAACAGGACTGAAATACATTGACCATATGGTGGGTAATGTAGGATGGGGAGAAATGAATACCTGGGTAAAATGGTATGAAGATGTGATGGGATTTGTAAATTTCCTTTCATTTGACGATAAACAAATCAATACCGAATATTCTGCACTGATGAGCAAGGTAATGTCTAATGGTAACGGAAGAATCAAATTCCCTATCAATGAGCCTGCTGAAGGAAAGAAAAAATCACAGATAGAAGAATATCTTGATTTCTATGGAGGACCGGGCATACAGCACATCGCTATCGCTACAGATGATATCATTAAAACGGTTTCGCAATTAAAGTCCAGAGGGGTTGAGTTTTTATCAGCACCGCCACATGCCTATTATGAGGCTATCCCATCACGATTGGGTTCTCATATGGATATGATGAAAGAAGATCTAAATGAGATAGAAAAATTGGCCATTATGGTCGATGCAGATGAAGAGGGATATCTTCTGCAAATCTTTACGAAGCCGGTTCAGGATCGTCCAACACTGTTTTTTGAGATAATCCAGAGAATGGGTGCCAGAGGATTTGGTGCAGGTAATTTTAAAGCCCTTTTTGAGTCTATAGAAAGAGAACAAGAAAAAAGAGGAACTTTATAAAATATCGAAATACATTGCCAATCATTCAAAGAAGTTCGTTCTTTCTAATTGTTTTTTGTGAATAATGTGTTAAAGTTTGTTTTTTAGTTGTAATAAACAAAAAACAGCCTACCTTTGCACTCGCAAAAACAAAGGGGTGGTTTCCTGAGTTTTTATGTAAATTTTCATAATTTATAGATTTGGTTGGTTAATAGCATAAAAACTCAGTCATTAATTTGACTGGGTTTTTTTGTTTTGATACATTTGGAACAGTATTTGCCTTTTACAGCAAAAAATAAAATAATAGTTATGAAAAGAGTAATTATAGCATTCCTGTTTGTTCTGACTGTAAGCTTTACAGTACAGAAGGAAAACGCATATGATGTGGGCGAGTGGTTTAAATTCAGGATTCATTACGGTGTTGTAACCGCTGGGTATGCTACATTAGAAGTTAAAGAGGCAGTAAAAAATAATAAAAAGGTTTTCCATGCCATTGGAAAGGGATATACTACAGGAATGTCGAAGCTATTTTTTAAGGTGGAAGACAATTATGAAAGCTATTTTGACAAACAGACAGGGAATCCATACCAGTATGTCAGAAAAATAAACGAAGGTGGTTATATTAAAAATCAGGAAGGGTTTTTTAACCAGACCAGTGATAAGATAGTAGTAAAGGACTATAAAAATAAAACCGAAAAGGTCTTTGCAGTTCCCAACAATATCCAGGATATTATCTCTACTTTTTACTATTTGAGAAATTACCCAACAATTGATAAGCTTAAAGTTGGTGAGTCTATATCTATTGATATGTTCTTTGATGAAGAGACCACAAAGTTTAAGTTAAAATTTATGGGACGGGAGGATATAAAAACTAAATTTGGGACAATTCCTACAATGATCTTTAGGCCTTACGTACAAGCAGGTAGGGTATTCAAGGAACAGGAGAGTTTAACCGTTTGGATTTCAGACGATGACAACAAAATGCCTGTAAGAATTAAAGCAAGCCTTGCTGTGGGCTCTATAAAAGCAGATTTAGACGAATATAAAGGATTAAAACATTCTTTTAAAGTTAAAGCAAAGCCATAAATGACAATCCATACTGACGAGTTACTATTAAAGATTGAAGAAAAATTCCAGGCAATAAATCAAAAAACAGATACCCATCTGGAAGGTTTGCTCTGGTCAAAACCAATAACATACTGGGACTATATCCAAACGGATGTACTGTTGAACCTTCAAACGCAAAGAACTACTTTGCCCGATGAAATGGTTTTTATAATGTATCATCAAGTGAATGAGCTTCTTTTCAAAATGATACTTTGGGAAATTGAACAGATCTCTCACACTGAAAAACCTACAACAGCATTCTTTGCAGAAAGAATGACCAGGATCAGCCGCTATTTCGATATGCTTACCACTTCTTTTGATATCATGGGCGATGGGATGGAAGTCGAACAATATATGAAATTCAGGAATACACTGACTCCTGCAAGCGGGTTCCAAAGTGCACAATACCGTATCATTGAATTCGCTTCTACTGACCTGATCAATCTTATTGATTATCGTTTCAGGGCCACAATAGACAGGAATACACCTTTCGAACACGCTTTCGAACACTTGTATTGGCAAGCTGCCGGAAAGGATTACCATACCGGTAAAAAGTCATTCCTTCTTGAAGAATTCGAAAGGAAATACAAAGAGACTTTCCTGAAGAACATGCAGGAATACAATACCAAAAATCTTTGGCAAAAGTTCAAGCAGCTTCCTGAGGCAGATCAAAAAAGCCCAGAACTGGTAAGGGCTATGCGCCATTATGACCATACTGTAAATATTACCTGGACAATAGGGCATCTAAACGCTGCCAAAAAATATATTGACAACGGTAAAGGAAATGGTGAAGCAACTGGAGGAAGCGACTGGAAGAAATACATGCATCCAAAATACCAAAGAAGAATATTTTTTCCGGAATTATGGTCTCAGGAGGAATTAGCGACTTGGGGAGAGGAAAAATAGTTTAATATCTAAATGCCAAAGTTTGAAAAAAATAGCACTGATAATCCTAGTATTAATTTCAATATTCGCCTGTAATAAATCTGAAAAAATCACCAAGGTCGTACCCGTAAAAAAAGTAGAGCCTGTAATTATTGAGTTTGGATTCAAATTTAATGATTTTGATGTGGTACAGGATACCATAGTAAGTGGAGATACTTTTGGCAGTATACTTGAAAAACAAAATATAGGCGACAAAAAAGTGCATGAAATAGTCGAACAGGTAAAAGATACTTTTAATGTCAGGAATATAAGAACAGGCAAACCTTATACCATGCTAAGGTCTAAAGATAAATCCAAAAAACTGCAGCTATTTGTCTATCAGCCCGACCGTACCAGTTACTATGTAGTTGACCTGCGCGATACAATCTCTAAAGCATATAAAAAGATCAGGCCTGTCACTTTTAGAAGAAGGACCATTGCAAGTGCGCTAAATGGCTCTTTGTCAGAAACACTTGAAAAACAGAATGTCCATGCTTCGCTTGCAACAGAGATCTCGAAAATTTATGCATGGTCTATTGACTTCTTTAAACTTCAGAAAGGAGATAAGTTTGCCATTACATTTACAGAAAGATTCATTAATGATACAGTCTATGATGGGGTAGAAGAACTCGACGCTGCGTTTTTTGAATATAAGGGCAAAATAATTTATGCATTTCCTTTTAAACAGGATACTTCATCTACAAAAACAGATTACTACGACGAAGAGGGAAAGGTACTAAAGAACATGTTCCTTAAGGCCCCTCTTAAATTTGTAAATATTACATCACATTATACCGGTAACCGTTTTCATCCGGTACAACATGTCTGGAAGGCCCATAAAGGAACAGATTATGCGGCTCCAACCGGAACTCCCATTATGACAACGGCCTCAGGGGTTGTAGAAAACACGGGTTATACCACGGGAAATGGAAACTTCGTTAAAGTAAAACATAATAGTACCTATGAGACCCAATACCTTCATATGTCTAAAATCCTTGTTCGCCGCGGACAAAGGGTTAGCCAAGGAGATATTATAGGTAAGGTCGGAAGCACAGGCCTCGCTACAGGCCCGCATGTCTGTTACAGGTTTTGGGTAAATGGCGCACAGGTAGATGCACTGCGGCTTAAACTGCCAAACTCAACACCAATGAGCTCGAAGTACAAACCGAGGTTTATGGAAGAAATGGCTCCGCTTAAACGCGAACTCGACAGTGTTGCAAAAGCCAAACTAAAAATGTAAATCCAATGAGGAACTGCAATAATTCTTGTTACAGCTCCACAATATATACCAGAATAAAACTTAATAATTAATTTACAAACTAATATTGTAAATTTGCGTTTTCAAAAACAAACTCAGTAATGGCCTTAAATACAACAAATCCAACTACAACAGCTGCCTGGCACGAACTTCAAAAACACTTCGAAAAAGTACAACATACTCCTATGAAGGAAATGTTTAGCGAAGACAAGCAAAGAGCACAAAAATTCAATTTACAATGGAACGATTTTCTTTTGGATTATTCCAAAAACAGGATCAGTACCGAAACACTTGAATTATTGCTGAAGCTGGCAGATGAAGTAAACCTTAAAGATGCCATTGCTAAATATTTTGAAGGAGATGTAATTAACCAGACAGAGAACAGGGCCGTGCTTCACACTGCACTGCGCGCACCTGAATCAGCAGATATTAAAGTTGACGGGCAAAATGTTATGCCTGAGGTTTACGCCGTTAAAAATAAAATAAAAGCATTTGTTGCAGAAGTAATCAACGGAGACCGCAAAGGATTTACCGGAAAAGCTTTTACGGATGTTGTCAATATTGGTATTGGGGGTTCTGATCTTGGGCCAGTAATGGTTGTTGAAGCCCTGCAGTATTATAAGAACCATCTGAATGTTCATTTTGTATCCAATGTAGATGGTGACCATGTCAAAGAGATTATCAAAAAAATAAATCCTGAAACTACATTATTTGTGATTGCATCAAAAACATTTACTACACAGGAAACACTTACAAATTCTGAGACTATCAGAAAATGGTTTTTACAATCAGCCAGTCAGGAAGATGTAGCCCACCATTTCGTGGCGGTTTCTACAAACATTCAAAAAGTTACAGCATTCGGAATTAACCCGGACAACGTTTTCCCAATGTGGGACTGGGTTGGTGGCCGTTTCTCCCTTTGGAGTGCGGTTGGCTTAACTATTAGCCTGGCAGTTGGATATGACAATTTTGATAAATTATTAAAAGGTGCTAATGAAATGGATGAACATTTCAAAACTGCCGATTTTGACAAAAATATTCCCGTTGTATTGGCATTATTAAGCATCTGGTATAATAATTTCTTTGGTGCTGAAAGCGAAGCCCTGATCCCCTATACGCAATACCTTCAAAAATTAGCGCCCTACCTGCAACAGGGAATAATGGAAAGCAATGGAAAAAGTGTAGGCCGGGATGGTAAAACAGTAGGCTACCAAACCGGAACTATTATCTGGGGCGAACCTGGTACGAATTCACAACACGCATTTTTTCAGTTAATACACCAGGGAACCAAACTGATTCCAACAGATTTTATCGGATTCGTAAAGCCGTTATACGGTGACCAGGACCATCACGATAAACTGATGTCCAATTTCTTTGCACAGACAGAAGCGTTGCTAAATGGTAAAACGGAAGAACAGGTTACAGCTGAATTCGCTAAACAGAATCTGGCTGCCGATAAAGCGGACTACCTGTTGCCATTTAAAGTATTTGCAGGAAATAAACCTACCAACACTTTATTAATAGACAAACTGACCCCTGAGAGCCTGGGTTCATTAGTCGCTCTATACGAACACAAAATATTTGTCCAAGGCGTGATCTGGAATATTTTCAGTTATGACCAATGGGGTGTAGAATTAGGAAAACAATTGGCAAATTCTATTCTTGAGGAAATCAATACAGGTGATATCAAAGAACACGACAGTTCTACAGCGTTTTTATTGAAACACTTTTTAGATAATAAATAATAGTCTTTAAGCATTAGTATATAAGCTGCTTTTTCATTTGGCCTCAGCTTAGGTAGTCCCGATCTGTGTTTAGCTTGATAGTGGTAGAAATGGCTTATAGTCTGACTTCATCTTATCCAACACAGCACTTCAGGTAGTATAGTTTATATTTACAGTCAGGGCTTTTTAGAGATAAAATTTAATTGGGGATTAAAAATAACATTTAGAAAATTACATTCTAAACGTTGTTTTTAATCCCCTTTCTAATAACAGATCCAACCCATCTCCCTAGTAAAGCCTACTCATACTCTACCCAAAGCCTACCCAAAGTCTACCTAAGCCATTATGTCTGCTTGTACATTCGCTACAAACAGCAGTTTAGGCAACAATAAAAGAAAGGGAATTATTACATTTTATAAAAAGAAACACTTTTTTATCGTTTTAAGGTCATTTTATTTTAATGATATGTCAATTTAATTTTAATAAAATATAAACCTATTCTAATTTTTATAACCCATATGTGAAGTATTCTTAGTTTAATGTTAAGTTTTGGAAAGCCTTGATTTTGTTAACCTTGAGTTAACTTATTCGCTTAGTTTATAACTAATTTTGACAAAAATTTTATAAAACAAACAAATGATGACAATCAAGAACGGATTACTTGCAGTGTTGCTATTTATGGGGATTTCTTCTGTGTTTGCACAAGGCAGAATTACAGGAACAGTTAACGATGCTGAATTACAGACAGGTATTCCTGCAGTAAATATCAGTATTGCGGGAACTACTAACGGAACATCTACTGATATTGATGGTAAGTTCGCTATCAACAGTACAACAGCCTCAGGTAAACTTGTAATATCCTATATCGGATTTACCACAAAAACGGTTAATTTCTCCGTTGCCGAAGGACAGACTCTTAATTTGGGGAGTATCACACTTAGTGCAGACGAAAGCCAGCTTGAAGAGATTGTTATTGTTGGTTCAGGAGTGTTAGATGTCGCTAAGGACAGAAAAACTCCTGTAGCGGTCTCTACAATAAAAGCTTCTGAGATTCAGCAAAAATTGGGTAATCAGGAGTTTCCGGAAATATTGAATAATACCCCTTCTGTTTATGTGACAAAAGGAGCCGGAGGTTTTGGTGATTCCAGGATCAACATCCGTGGTTTTGACCAAAAAAATATTGCGGTAATGGTAAACGGTGTTCCGGTCAATGACATGGAAAGCAGTGCTGTTTACTGGAGTAACTGGGCAGGTATCTCTGATGTTACTTCATTTATGCAGGTACAAAGAGGTTTGGGTTCTTCTAAACTGGCTATTTCATCAGTAGGAGGTACTGTAAATATTGTTACGAATTCTGCTGATAAGAAAGAAGGCGGTTCAGTATCGAACACTATAGGAAATGATAAATTCATCAAGTTTTTGGCCACCTATTCTACAGGTAAAATGAAAAACGGACTGTCTGCTTCCGTATTGTTTAGCAGGACTGCCGGTGATGGTTATGTAGATGGTACTAAATTCGAAGGATATAACTATTTCATTGGTTTGGGTTATGAGATCAATGAGAAAAACCACTTGCAGCTGACCTTTACAGGAGCTCCACAATGGCACAACCAAAGATCAACTTCCCCTACAATAGCACAGTATATAGCTGCTGGGAATCCTGGTGATCCTGACATTAAATACAATAGAGATTTTGGATATTTAAATGGTAAAGAATACAGTTTCAAGACCAATTATTACCACAAGCCTGTTGCTTCCCTAAACTGGGATTATGAAATCAACGGGACTACTAAATTGAGTACCGTATTATATGGTTCATGGGGACGTGGTGGAGGTTCTACTGCGGTTGGGGCTATTAACGGTAGCAACTTATATTCTAACGGGGATCCATTAAGAACGGCAAACGGTCTTATCGATGTTAATAATATCTACGCTTATAATTCTGGGCAAACAGTAACCTTTTTAAACGGTACTGGTCCAGTTACAAGAACCTTGACAAATGGGCAATACGTGAACTCTGCAAGCAGTTCTGCAAGTACTGGGAACGGTATTTCTAAAATAGCGTCAGTTAACTCCCATGACTGGTACGGTGGAGTAATGAGCCTTAATAAAAAGTTTACTAAAGAATTGACTTTTGATATCGGTGTGGATTTAAGGACGTATAAAGGTATTCATTACCAAAACGTAAATGATTTATTGGGTGGCAATGTATTTTCAGACAATACTAATTTAAACGACCCAAACCGTTTACTTACTGGCCAATATGCGGCTGAACCAAGTGGTAATCCATTTGTAAGTACATCTTACCAACAAAAAATAGGATTCGCTAATGACGGTAAAGTAAATTGGTTGGGTGCTTTTACTCAATTGGAATATGCTACAGAAAAATTAACTGCATTTGTTCAGGGAGGAATATCTCAACAGGGTTTTAAAAGAATCGATCATTTCAAATACCTGGCTACTGATCCTTTATCAGAAACCAAATTTGAAAACATTATGGGAGGTAACCTTAAAGGTGGTATAAACTATAACTTTAATGAACAGCACAATGTATTTGTAAATGCAGGATATTATTCAAAACAGCCTTTCTTTAATGCAGTATATCCAAACAATGCTTCAATTGTAAACCCTAATCTTACAAATGAGAAGATCACAGGTTTTGAAGCTGGATATGGATTCCGTTCTTCTATTTTCACGGCTAATTTAAACGTATACTACACAACATGGAAAGACAGGTATCAAAGATTGACAGATCCATCTACAGATAACGTAGGAGGTTATTTTGATTTTGCTGGTATTACTGAGATCCATTCAGGAGTAGAACTTGAAATGACTGCCAGGATAGCTACAGGTCTTAAGTTAAACGGTATGATTTCGATAGGTGACTGGAAATATGACGGAAACAGTACAAGTAATAGATATGATGTTTCAAACAATCCACTTGGAGCGTCT
>Ga0247810_10001444_pt1 | contig 14979 bp, 8 predicted proteins | sample UWRJL119311C1_FD_179918 | JGI IMG/M metagenome (GOLD analysis project Ga0247810, IMG submission 179918) | Plant litter microbial communities from Arlington Agricultural Research Station in Wisconsin, United States - UWRJ-L119-311C-1 | ecosystem: Environmental > Terrestrial > Plant litter >...
CCAATCATTAAAACCAGTAAAACACTCCATTTAAAAGGATGTTCATCATTAACACCTAACAAATATCCGGCAATCGAAGAGAATAATACACTGATCGCTAAACCAGCCTTGGTAATCTCTTTGAAATCGTTAAATATTGATTTTATTGAAAATGTATTTTTAGTAGCGTTCAATACGGTATTTGTTTGTATGTTTTTTTTGAGTGGTGCAAATGTACAAATTAGATTGTAGAATACTTACCTATAAAATTAGATTTTTTTCAATAAAACCTTTACAGAATAAGGACTTGCAAATCTTTAACATAATTATTTCGAAAAATCTTATTAAAAACTAGTAATCAAAATACCAGTTAAAGATATCTGAACGCAATCCTATCGTGAACCAGGTTGTGCTTTGCTTAAAAGTTGTTGCCGTTTCTTGTGTAGGATCAAAATTTCTATACAGGAAACTTGCAAAAAACTTGAGATTTGTCATTGGGTTTACCACATAACCTCCCTGAATATCGGCAATAAAAACATTTGTTTTATTTCCCTGACCTACTTTTACCCCTTTGTCATATGGTCGGTCTACATCGTAGCTTTTATAAATATTCCCACCGTAATTATAGCTGTCTTCGGCGGTGTCAAAATCTAACCCTCGTTTACCAACTGTAAATTTAGCATCAGCATAATAACGTCCTTTATGATAACGTCCAATTGCGACAAATTCTTCAAAATTACCACCCCACTGATGTCCAATACTTTGATTATTGTGTCCGTAATTGGTAATTACAGCACTATGCGAATACACATACGGACGTACATGATTGTACTCTAATTGCAGTAATAAGTCTTTTATCTTAAAAGCATTGAAGTATTTTGCCCCTAACTGATAACCGAATTTATTTTTCCAGCTATTTTCTCCTCCAGCCATATCTCCTACTGAAAATTCATCCAATAAAAACTGAGCATATAAGTTTACATTGTTATTCCATTTGTATTTTCCTGACATTCCTAAAAGTGCGTTTCCACTTCTTGAAGATGACGAAAACTCTACTGAACGATAAAAAATAATTGGATTTACGAAGTTGATATCAAAACCTCTGTTATTCGTATCTGTCCAAACTACAGATTCAAAAAATCCTAAATTCAGTTTGTTCGACACATTCCAGCTTAAATAATGATTCGCCATGAATTTTGTCGCGTAGGTTTTTTCTAATGTAACATCAGGACGAACATCCTTAAGCCACATATAGGTGTTGGTGTATTTTATTTTCCAGAAATTGGTGTTGATTTTAAAATAAGGATACGGACTTGCTCCGTCACTTTCGAACAAAGAACGATATCCGTCTCCAATAAAATTTCTTCCGTAACCTAACTGAAAATCAAAAAACTTACTTGGAGCAAAAGTAATATTGGCCTCTGCTAAAGGAAAATCGTAAGCATCTGTTTTAAATCGTTTCGCAATTCCCATACCGGGAATAATGGCAGGATTTCCTCCTGAAGGTTTTAGTGTTTCGGCATAATCATTAAAATAACCTGCAAATCGTCCCTGACTTTCAAAAACTGTTGTTGTAAAATTAAGGTTCTTACCTAAACCTCCCCTAAAATTTAAGGCACGTGTATTTACATAAGTGTACGAAGCATCAATATCTGAGGCTTTACCCATTTGTAAATCAACAATAGGATTTAAGGACAGCCAATAATCTTCGCCCTGAATCTGAACCAGATTTTCGTTCCAGAATTTTCTTCCTAACCAAGTCGAAACATTTTTCTGAAGTGATTCGTTTACCGCTTTTAAGCTGTAATATTTAGAAACCTCTGCATAGGTATATGGTTTTGATGCGGTGTGATTATTACTCCCAACCTGATTCATGGCGCCATCAAATTGCGCATAGTAACTGTGTGAGAATGGAATATTCAGATGACTTTCGAATTCCGGATTATTGTATTTTTTATATACAATACTGTCCAGCTCTGTCATTGGTTTTTCTACCGGTTTTAAAATTTGTGCCGCCGCCAAAGCTTCTTCAGCAATTTGATCTGCACTTTTTAAAGGAATATCAATTGAAATTGTGTATTTTGAATAAGTTGGTTTTCCGTTATAAGTTGATGGTTTTATTTTAGGAAATTTTCCAAAAACACGTTTCGCTTCTTCTGATAATGCATCATTTGCAGCATTCACATAAATTACTTTAAACTCTCCATTGGCATCTACTTCAAAAAGTACTTTTACTTCGCCTTTGTAATTTGCTTGTTTTAAATTTTCAGGAACTTCAAAGTTTTGAAATACAAAATCCTGAACTTCTTTATAAAAACAGTTCTCTAATTTTTTTGATTGTAAATTTTCGCAGTTTGGAAAAACAGGAAATTGTTCTGAAGTAAAACCCTGTTTGATCGAAGAATTACTCTCTTGTGAAAAAGCAGACAAGGCAGAAAATGTAAAAATAAAAGATAAGAAAATCTTATTCACGTAAATGTAGGTTTTCATTTAATATTGATTTGTGGTATTTTCTCCATTTGCAATTGCTTTTGCAGCCGAAGTTCCGATTCGTTTGACTCCTAAACGAATCATTTCTATTGCATCATCATAAGACTTGACTCCTCCGGCAGCTTTTACCGGCAAAGGTGATGCATTTTCTAACATCATTATAATCGTAGGAACTGTTGCTCCGTTGGGCAAATCATTTTCAGTTTTATAAAAACCAGTTGAAGATTTTACAAAAACCGATGTATAATCATCTTCTTTGAAATGGGATATTACCACATTTTTTATCAATGCCGAAAGCTGAATAATTTCTTTATCCGTTAGGGCCGCAACTTCAATAATCCATTTTACTGTTTTATTATTCGCGAGACCAATTTGTGTTCCTATTAGGATTTCCTGTTTTACCAAATCAGTTTCTCCGTTTTTAAAAGCTTCATAATTGCAAACAAAATCAAGATCGTCTGCTCCGTCTTCGATGGCTTTATTGGCTTCTTTAATTTTAGTTTCCAGATTTTCTTTTCCTTCCGGAAAATCGATTACGGTACCCACCAATAAAGTTGAATTGGCTTTCAAAATCATTTCCTTAGCCAAAACTACATGTTCAGGACGGATCATTATTAACTTAAAACCTTCATCAATCGCTTCCTGAATTGCATTCTTAACCACGATAGTATTTTCTGCTTCCGAAAGTCCGGCTTGTGAGGCAGTTTTTAAGTAGGTTGAATCTAAATATTGCTTAACATTCATGATGATATGGAATTGCGACAAAAATACATTTAAAATTCAGAAAAAAACACACTTTTTAGAGCTTGATTTTTTGGCAACAAAAAACCCACCGAAGTGGGTAATTATATTCTTATATTTTATCGATTTGCTTTTTGAAAGCTATTGCAGTAAAAACTCCAACTACAGCTCCAAGTGCATTTGCTAAAACATCAGTTACGTCAGACGCTCTTGTGACTGTAAAAACACCTTGCAGGATTTCGATTGTAATTCCAAAAAAAACAGAAAATATAAACGAAATCAGATAAGCTTTATAATCATCAGGAGCTTTCCCTTTAAGTTCTTTTTTGAAGAACAAAATCCATGATATTGTAAATCCAAAATGAAAACAAAAATGTACAATTTTATCTATACTCGGAAAACTTACAGCAGGAATATTACTTGAATCCGTTAAACAAAAATAAGTAATAATACCTGAGCATAATATTGCCCAGAGCAACAGGAATTGTTTAGGCACCGATAAGTTGTTTGTAAGCTTCGTCAGATAATAATGAATCTATTTCTGATGCATCAGCAATTTTTATTTTAATCATCCATCCAGCTCCGTAAGGATCAGAGTTTACTGTTTCCGGAGCACTCTCAAGACTGTCATTAAAAGCAATAATTTCTCCTGTTAAAGGTAAAAATAAATCAGATACTGTTTTTACAGCTTCAACTGTTCCAAAAACCTCATCTTTATCAAGGGTCTGATCTAAAGTTTCTACTTCAACATACACGATATCTCCTAACTCTTTTTGTGCAAAATGAGTAATTCCTACAGTTGCAACATCTCCTTCGATGCTTACCCATTCGTGATCTTTTGTGTACTTTAAATTTGCTGGTATGCTCATAATACTATGTTTGAAAATTGATAATTTAATAATTAAGCCACAAATGTAATAATCTTCTAATGAAATCCGGTTTAGAAACTAAAAAATTAATTTCCGAAATTATATCGAAGTGTAAACCCTGATCTAATGTTCGTTAAAGGAAATGACGTAGAAATTACTGCTTTTGAGAACGAATGATCGTAATAGAATATTGCAGTAAGGTTTTTACTGAACGAATAATCTGCAGTAAGTTTTAATGCCCATATATTCTGCCCTGCCGCCAATTGATTGTTGTCATAATCTAAATAACGCACCAGTGTTTCATTTTTTCTAAGTGAAAAATCTGCCTTGATATTAATGTCACTTTTGATAATTCCGGTTGGGCTGTCAGCAAGTCTTGATGAGAAAATAACATCTTTAAAACGATATCCCATCCCTACGATATACTCCATACCTTTTACTTCTGTCAATAAATTATTATCAAAACTCATTGATAAAGCTCTGTCTTTTTTAATTTCAGTAAGGATTCTTAACGAACTTTTCAGCTCAAAATCTACCCTGATAAGCGGACTAAACTGCTCTACCAAATTGACATTGGACATGATGGTTTTATTAAAGAAATTGGTATTAACATCTTGCCCGTCCGGTTTTTCGGCATAATCAAAATTAGACCTAAACTGGTTTATCGTATAGGATGCACGGTAATTGTGCTGTAATGAAAAACGCTTAAACTTATCTTTAAAATATTTATAACGCATTAAACCATTATATTTCACACTCCAGTTTGGAATAGGGAAATTTTTAAAAATACTAGTTGAGCTATTTGAAGCATCACCTCCTGAATAAGCTGCTAAAAATGCAGGTAGTAAAACAGCCTGATTACTTTTTGTAAACCCTATAGGATATCCCTGATTGGAAGCATAGATTTTATAATTAGGATCTGTTTCATCCGTAATAGTATTATTGGCATCTCCATATCTTGGAATTACTGTTCCGGCACCATAGCGTTCTTCTGCCAAACGGTTTGCTATCACTAAACGGTTCTGTCTAAAATCATCAAAAGCTGAAGATTCAGTTGCACTACTTGTCGAAAATGCGGTTTTAATTAATACAGTCGAAATCGAGAACATTCCGTATGTATAAGGTGATAGTGGTGTATAATTTCCGTCGATAACACTATATTGCTCCGATGTATTTTCAGAATAAGCACGATCCATAGCCAAATCAACTTTTAAATCCGGCAGTAAATCGATATTCGCTGTAACTTTTAAAAGCTTATTAGTTACCTGTGTAAAACTTTGATTAAAATCCTGATAATCGGTCAGCCAGCCTCTTTTTGCAGCTTCATAACGAACATCATCCTGACTTCCAAAAATAAATCCTAAAGTTGGTCGTGATGTCCCAAAGAAACCTACACCCGGCGTATAACCCGGTAAAACAGTACCGCTATTTTTAGTATAGTTAACCTGAATATTTTTTATACTGGTCAAAATACCAATCATACCATCATAAAACGGACTGCTGCTTGTTACTGGTTTTGCCGTATTTACAATTTTCTCTCCCGGTTTTGGCGGCGCTGCCGGTTTTGGTTTTGCAGCTGATTTTGATCCTGGCGTTAATCCCAAATATTTGTATAACGTATTCATGCTTAAAGTTGTCGTAAGCGTATTTGAATTCGCATTTTGAATTGTATTTCCTAAATTATAAGTAGAGAATGATCCATCAGGATTTTGCTCCTCATATTCAGAAAATGCAGTAGAAGAGCGCTGCCAGTTATAATCAGCCGTATAAGAATAAGACGCTTTTACGAAACTAAAAACCGGAATTTTATTAATAGGAATTTCATAATTCAGCACTAATTGCTGTAAGTGCTGATTCGGAGTTCCGATATCCAGATAATCATCCCAAATATTAAAATCTTCTTTTGGGGTGTTATCATCATTTAAAAAATTTCTCACTATATTATTCGATGCCGCGGTATAATTTAATTTTAATGATTTTGTCAAATTATAACCAAAACCATATTGATAATTAAAGGCAAAATTTCTTCTGAACAAAGGATCAAGACCAATTCCCTGCACTTCGACTTCTCTAAACTGCTGACGGTTACTTTGTCTTAAAATATTGGTATTAAAAGAGACATTAGAAGGAAGGTAATTAAAATTAAAATCACTTAACAATTTCCAATATTCACTTTTTTTCATGAATTTAGTTTGCTTAAAAGGCACTATTTCTTTTGGCTGAAAAGTATAAGCATAATTTACAGCTGTATTCGATTGCTCATCAAGATAACTTTCTACTTCATAATCATGACGCTCTACCTGATTATATGATTGCGAGAATGTAAAATTTTCAACATCATAAACATGTGGTTTTTGCTCCGGCGCCCTGTCTTTTCTTACTCCAATAAAATTGATGCTTCTTCGTTTTGTGTAATCTACCGCACGGGTTCTGATATTTTCTCTTTCTGCCGCATCAGTAGTTTCTCTTAATAACTGATCTAACTTTATATCCTGATTAAACGGATCATATTCCGGCGTAATTACTTCTTCTCCGATAGCATAATTAAAAGGAAGGTTTATTCCCCATTTAGGAGGTAATAATTTACCTAAATTGATATTGGTTACAATATTATATTGCTGGATATCTTCACGATCTCTTTCATTTGCACCTTGCTCTAAAGATCCAAAACCAATCGTGCTCTTTTTACCTGTAGCAGAAACTGTCGCAAAATCGGCCATATTGGTATCAATATTCAATATTGCAGCCATCCCGCCTTTATTCTCCAAATCAGCTAAACGAAGTTCATTAAACCACACTTCTCCTTTTAAACCTTTATGATCTGTTTTGCTCTTGACACCTACCATTAAATTTCGAACCAAACCAAAATTAGGATTTCCTTTTATACCCAGTGTAAGTTTGCCATCTCCGTCTCCGCCTGCAGCATCCGGATCATTATCAGGATAATATATCCCATTAATATCTCTTTTACCTGAATTAATATCAATAGACATGGCCTTAATTTTCATTCTGGTCAATAATTCAAGTGCTAAGTCAATATTGTTATCTTCAAGCCATACCTGATCAGGACTTATAGCACAAGATCCTCCGGTTCTGGTTACTTTCAACGGAATTTCGACTTGATAAAAGTTTTGTGTAAAGTCATTTCCAAAACGAATGAAACCAATCATTTCGTTATCTTCCAATGTATTTTCGTTAGGTAAAGATTCAGCATGTAAAAACATTTTTAATTTTTTATACTGACGCATGTCAACACTTACATTTTTAAAGACTGCTCTTGAATCCTGATATTGTAAACCCGAACCACCAACACGCAACGCCAACGCTTGTTCGTTTTGATTGATAATAGTGTTGTTATTGTATAATTGCTCTCTCTGAACTCCTGGAGGAACAACATAATTTACAGGACATTTTGTACCGTTTTCCTGAATATTAACTGCTGAAACGTCAAATTCAGTACCATCATTAGTTGGGTCCGTATCATTTGCATCTAATGTCCCAGTATATCTTCTCCACTCACCTCTTACTAAATCTAAAGCTCCAAAACGAACGGTCATCTGACTGCTAAAACCAGTCATAAACATACGCATGAATCGAATAGACCTGAAATCTGTAATATTACCAATTGTATTTTGTGGCTGAGCAACCGGAATTTTAAACTGAATCCATCTTGCTGTTGTTGTTGATCCGTTTGGCAATTCGACATTACTTACATCACGAATATCTGTAATATAATTTTGTCCCACTTGCATCCCGGGTTTCAAATCGATACTATATTCGTAATACGCATTGATCGTGCTCATTGTATTATCACGATTAATATCCTCAACATCAGGCAACGTTGTTGCCCCTCTATTTGGATCGTCTATACTTACTGCTGAATTACCTTCGGTGCCATTATAATTTTTATAACGCTCAAGAACTCCTCCTTCAGTATTTAAGTAATAGGTATAATCATCTGCCGCCGGATCTGCTTCTCCTGCATAATTGGTATAAACCTCTCCCTCTCTTGAACTTGGCAAACCATCTAATCCAATATCCTGATTTCTACGATTTTCAGCATTGGTATCAAACGCATAAATTAATGATTGTGATGCAGGAACATCTCCCCAGAGTGGTCGTGGATTTACCATAATCTGACCTGGACCTAAACCATTCTCATATTGTTTTCTTCCGTCTTTTAGTACATCTTCAGAAATTTCACCTAAGTTAAAATAGATTTTTCCTGAATTACTAGCTGGTGCTTCTGCATTTCCAACATATGGATCTAAAACCCAAAACTGAATATACTCGACATTTCCTTGTTCAAAATTAGTTGAATTTAAAGCTCGCATAATTCCTCCAAAATTTGAACTTGCAGGGCTTGTACCAAAATTTGGGTTGTTATTGTAAGGTCCTCTATCAGATGGATAATACGTTAAGTCAAGTGTATTGATTACCTGAATTTGTCCCTGAGCAATATCTGTATTTGGATACAATTCTCTGCTGTAAACACGTCTTGTTGTATTTAATGACAAATCATCATTTGAGATACCAGATGGTTTTGAGGAATAAAAAATAGGATCAATGGTATACCATGATAATTTTGCACGTTTAAAACCGTAATCTAAAGCGCTAGAACTTGCATTGAAGGTATTGTCGTTTATAGAATTTACAAAAGGTGTCGAAGCTAAACTCCAGGCATATGCAGAACGCATATCGATTGTAGATTGTGAGCCTTCGAAATCATCTACATAAATTGTTGCTTCTCCTTCAAAATCACTTGCTTTTGGTGCATCTGGTCTTAAAAAAGCTACTTCTCCTCGTATCGAAAGATTCGATGGAACATCAGTATCAATGTTTGGTAATTTATTTACTAATCGGGTTAAAAAAGGAACTTCAGTAGAATAATTTCCATTAAATCCAAAAATGGTATTGTTTACAGATTCCTGTCCATAACTCGATTTTTGAGTAAATGGTCTTTCTGTCATTTTTAAATAGGTTCCCCCGATAACAAAATTCTCAGAAATTTTATGTTCGACATTGAATCCCATAAATCTTCTGGTTTGTTGCCCAAAGATCGAATTGTTTTCTAGCGATACTTCAATTGGTGTATTAGATGCCTGAAGGGAGGGGTCTAATATCTGAACGCGGCCCAATTGATAATCCACACTGTAATCTATACCTTCCACCAATCTTCTTCCTGCAGCCATTACGACAACAGAACCTTGAGGAACGTTAAACGCACCAATTGGAATACCATTGCTTCCTGATGATTTGTATTTTCCTCTTAAAAGGAATTTATTTTTATCACTGTCCTGTAAAGCTCCGGATTGTGTGTTTTTATACATGTTTCTAAACACGTATTTCTGTTGATTTACGTTGTATGTAGTAGGATCATTATAACTTTCGCCAGATCCTGTGTTTTGCAATTTTTTAAATATAAGTTCTCCAAACGGCTCTTTGGTGGTAAAAATAATTCGTCCGTTTTGTACGTCTACTGTTACGCCTGGAATGTAATCAAAGAAACCATCTCCGCCAGTTTGCGGATCGTTATTATAGTTTAATCGGTCTAAATTAAATACATTTAACAAAGGTGTCTGATCGACTTTATTATCTGCTGTTGGGTTGGTTGGAAAACTACTTCCCTGAACAGGTGTTATATAATTTATTGGAGAAGGATCTGTATAAAGTATGTTTAATCTAAAATCATCTTGTTTGATTTGGTAAGCCTGCGGAATTTGATACACGTTTTTCATCATCAGGTTCCAAACCGGATTTTGAACATTTGTCAAATTACTTTTCAGCATTTTTAAAACCAAACTTTGTGTAATAATGGCCTGATTTGCATTGTTGTTTCCTGTTACTACAGTTCCGTCAACTCCATCACTACCAAATTCTCCAACCTGATACACTTTTCCTCCTATGGTATATTCGAAGGCTACAGCAAGGATTTCATCATTTGCAAGACGTTGTTGCAAAGAGATGTATCCTAATTGTGCATTAAAAGTAAATTCGTTTGTTGTTAACTTTCTGGCGTTTTCAAGTACAGAATAATCTGTAGCTTCACTTGTATTAGCGTTATTGAATCCGGATTTTGCTGTTACAATTTCTCTAATATTCGAATTTAAAAAAGCACCTGGCTGACCAATTGTCGCCGGATCGTATTTGTTATTTTTATTATCTGTTGGTGAATCTATAGGATTACTAAAGAAGCCAGTTGTAGGAGTCACTACAACAATTTCATTATCAGGTATACCCGTCATTTGCCCTTCACCTAAATCCTGAAGTGCTATAATATTTCTTAAGTTATTGTTGTTTGTGCTTACTCTGTTTTGTTTATTGGTCACCCAAACCTCTATTCTTGTAATCTGGACACGGCTGTCGATAAATGGATATTTTAGTAAAGAAGCGTCGTATTTGTTTCTAAAATATTGTGATAAGAAAAAATGCCTGTCATTATCGTAGTCCAAAGCATATAAATCGAAGTTTTGCACTGTTCCGCCACCTTCTGCAACTATACTCTTTGTTTGTGACTTCTGTTCTGAGAAAACACCCGTTACGGTTGTCTTACCAAATTGCAGCTGTGTCTTAACCCCAAACAAACTTTGGGCGCCACGAATCAGTGTGCTATTTAATGGCATACTCACGTTACCTACTTCTACTTTTTGAATAATATCATCTTCATCTGGTGTATAAGCCAGTTTAAACAAGTTTTGAAAAGCAAATGTAGACTGAGTATCATAATTGGCATTTACCTCTAATCTGGTTCCTACTTTCCCCATTAAGCTCATACTGATTCTCTGATCAAAATCAAAAGTAAGACTTGATCTGTTTCTTGGAGAAAAAGAAGGATTATCTTGTTTGGTGTATCGAACACCCAAATCCATTTCTACTGATCCTGTGGGCTTTACATCGATTGTATTGCTACCAAAAACGCTTTCAAAAAGACTGGAATTAATGTAATATCGAGGTAATAGATCTTTTTTCGCAGCTTCACTTCCGGCCTTTTTGCCATCAATTGCATCTGCTTTTTTTCTAAAGTAATCTCTTCTGGATTCTTTAAGAACCAAGTCTTCGTATTCCTTTGGAGTTAATATAATAGGGTAATTGATTGAAAAGCCATCAACTGAGTTGGTATAAATATAGCGATCAGTAATTGGATCGTATTTATAGGCTGAGATTACACTTGGTGGATCTTGCAGTTCGATTTTACCAACAGAGAATTGAGTTTTCGTTGTATCTTTAACCGCTGGATTTACTTGCGCACGCAAAACATTACAGCAAGACAAAAACAGTAAAAAAATACAAATTTTACGCATACAATTCGTTTATATAAATAGAATTTAAAGGCTTTTTAAAGCTCTCTTAATGATTGTCTCTACAGTAGCTTCCGGGTCTTCTTTTACAATTTTCTCTACTACTTTTTCTGAAGTTTTTCTAACAAATCCTAAAACTTCCAAAGCAGATAACGCTTCATCTCGATTTGTATTGTTTTGAACCACTGAAACTTCATCTAAATCATACAACTTTAACACTTTTTCCTTTAAATCAAGGATAACTCTTTGTGCTGTTTTGTTTCCAATACCTTTTATTGACTGTATTGTAACAACATCTCCAGAGGCGATTGCGTTAATAATTTGCCTTGGCTCAATTGAGGATAACATTGTTCTTGCAATGTTGGCTCCTATTCCGGAAACAGACAATAACATTCTGAATATTTCTCTCTCCGATTTCTCTACAAAACCAAATAAAGTATGCGCATCTTCTTTAATTTGAAGATGCGTATACAGTTTTATATTTTCTACATTAGGAATTAATGAAAAGGTATGTAAGGATATATTAACCTGATACCCAACACCTCCACAATCAATTACGACCTCGGTAGGATTTTTCTCCACTAATTTCCCCTGTAAATGTGCTATCATAGTATAATTTATTAGGGTCAAATATAATAAAAATGCAATAAAAATACGACAATATTATTCGATCCTTATTTTTTATACTATTTCGCTAATTTATTTTTTTTATTTTCTTTTTCCTGAGCGTCAATTACCGCTATTGCTGCCATATTTACCATTTCTTCGACACTTGCTCCTAATTGAAAAATGTGGACTGGTTTGCCCATTCCCATCATAATTGGTCCAATTGAGTTTACTTTATTCAACTCTTTCAGCAATTTATAGGTAATATTAGCCGATTCTAAATTAGGAAAAATCAAAGTGTTTACTTTTTTACCTGCTAATTTAGAGAAAGGAAATTTTTCTGCCAGCATTTCCTGATTTAATGCAAAATCTGCCTGAATTTCTCCATCAACGATCAAATCCGGATGATTTTTATGCAAATAGGCTACTGCTTCTCTCACTTTTGAAGCACTTTGACTTGGTGAAGAACCAAAGTTTGAGAATGAAACCATTGCTATAACAGGTTCAACTCCAAACATTTTAGCTGTTTTGGCCGTCATAATCGCAATATTAATTAAATCTTCTGCTGATGGATTTATGTTAATTGCTGTATCTGATAAAAACATAGGACCACGAGCAGTCAACATCATATTTGCGGTTGCCACAAGTGAAGCTCCGGGCGCTTTTCCTATTAACTGCAACATTGGTTTTACCACACTTGGATAACTTCTTGTATGACCAGTTACCAACGCATCTGCTTCACCTTCATTTACCATCATTGCTGCAAAATAGTTTCTTTCGCGCATAAATTTCTGAGAGTCAAGTAGTGAAACACCTCTTCTTTCTCTTGTTTCCCAATATGAATTTGCAAATTTGTTTCGCCTTGCTTCTTCTTCGTTTGTTTTAGGATCAATGATCTCTAATTCAGCATCAAAACCTAATTCTGCTTTAAGCTCTAATATTACTTCTTTATTTCCTAATAAAATTGGAAAACCAATTCCGTCCTCATAAACAATCTGAGCTGCTTTTAATACATTTAATTGATCAGCTTCAGCAAAAACAATTCGTTTAGGATCCATTTTAGCACGGTTGGTAATCAAACGAACCATTTTATTATCATTCCCCATACGTTCGCGAAGCACTTCTTCATAAGCCGCCCAGTCTGTAATAGGGTTCTTAGCCACTCCTGAATCCATCGCTGCTTTTGCAACAGCAGGTGCCACTATCGTAATCAATCGTGGATCAAATGGTTTAGGAATAATATAATCTCTACCAAAACCTAATTTTGTTGCGCCATATGCCACATTTACCTGCTCTGGAACTGGTTCTTTTGCTAATATCGCTAATGCTTTTACCGCTGCCATTTTCATGGCTTCGTTAATTTTAGTAGCTCTAACATCCAATGCTCCTCTAAAGATATATGGAAAACCTAAAACGTTATTTACCTGATTAGGAAAATCTGAACGCCCTGTAGCCATAATAACATCTTTACGGGTTTCTGTGGCTAAGTTATAATCGATTTCCGGATTTGGATTTGCCATTGCAAAAACAATTGGATTGTCTTTCATTGACAATAACATTTCAGGCGACAAAATATCTCCTGAAGATAATCCGATGAAAACATCTGCACCTTTTACAGCTTCTGCTAATTCAATTTTTGCTCCGTCAACAGCGTATTTTAATTGAAGTTCTGATAATGAAGGATTGTCTTTTGTTAAAAGTCCTTTACTATTAAACATTTGTATATTTTCGACTTTTACGCCTAACAATACATATAAATCTGTACAAGCGATCGCTGCTGAACCTGCTCCAGAAACTACCATTTTTACGTCTTCGGCTTTTTTCCCTGCTAATTCAAGTGCATTGATTAAAGCTGCCGAGGAGATAATTGCTGTACCGTGCTGATCATCATGCATTACAGGAATATCCAATTCTTCTACCAATCTTCTTTCGATTTCGAAAGATTCCGGTGCTTTGATATCTTCAAGATTAATTCCTCCAAAAGTTGGAGCAATATTTTTTACGGTCTGAATAAATTCTTCGATATCTTTTGTTCCGATTTCAATATCAAAAACGTCGATATCAGAAAATATTTTAAACAACAATCCTTTTCCTTCCATTACTGGTTTAGAAGCTTCCGGGCCAATATCCCCAAGTCCTAAAACAGCTGTACCGTTTGAGATAACGGCAACTAAATTTCCTTTTGCTGTATATTTGTAAACATCGTCTACGTTTGCTGCAATTTCTAAACATGGTTCTGCAACTCCCGGCGAATAAGCCAAAGACAAGTCTCTTTGGGTTGCGTATTTTTTTGTTGGAACTACCTGAATTTTTCCTGGAGTTGGTTCTGAGTGATACAGTAACGCTTCTCTTCTTTTACTCTCTTTGTTCATTTATTTTAGCTTTTATTCTAGCTTACAAAGATATAAGTCTTGGTTTAAAATGGCGTATTTTTAAAGTTTTCTTTTCTTAAAATAACGTTTAGATCAACCAAAAAAATAGTCCACTATTGTTTGGACTATTTGATAAAGCTCGTTTTTTGAATTTCTGTTACTGAGAAATATAGGAGTTTAAATGATTTATGGTATCTTTTTGAATTTCAATAATTGCTTTTACGACATCACTTATAGAAACTATTCCTACTACAATCCCATCTTCCAAAACTGGTAAATGCCTGATTCTTTTCGTGCTCATTAGTTCCATACAATTTTCTAAATTATCCGAAAGTTTTACCGAAAAAACGTTGCTCTCCATAATTTCATGAACAAAAGTCTCTTTTGAGGATTTATCTTTTAATACAATTTTTCGAGCATAATCCCTTTCAGACAATATTCCTTTTAAATCCTTATCATCGATAACAAGGATTGCACCTATGTTTTTATCTCCCATTACTTTTAAGGCTTCATAAACCGTTGTTGTTGAAAGAACTGAATAAACATTTTTCCCTTTTGCGTTTAGTATTTGATTTACAGTCATATCTGAAAAATTTTAGATCTATAAAGTTAGAAAAAAATGAA
>Ga0247810_10001445_pt1 | contig 14977 bp, 12 predicted proteins | sample UWRJL119311C1_FD_179918 | JGI IMG/M metagenome (GOLD analysis project Ga0247810, IMG submission 179918) | Plant litter microbial communities from Arlington Agricultural Research Station in Wisconsin, United States - UWRJ-L119-311C-1 | ecosystem: Environmental > Terrestrial > Plant litter >...
GAAAGTTGCTCAACAATTGGATTTTTGCTAGAACCCATTCCCATAATGCCACTCCAGCGGTGCTCAATTTTAAAATCTTGGTTTGGCAAAATTACTTCTTTTAATAGTTCCTCGAGTTTATTTTGTATTAAATCTGTCTGACCAAATTCCGTGGTGTTTTCGCCTTCAAAATCTTCGTTTCTGGCACCGCCAAAAAGAATTCTGTCGCCAAAATTTCTGAAATAATAATAACCTTTGTCAATGTGGAAAGTTCCTTTGATGTCAAGATTTGGAATTGGTTCTGTAATCAACACCTGCGCTCTTGCTGGTTTTACAGCGCCATTGGTCAAATTTCCCGCAAATCCGTTTGTTGCAAAAAAGAGCTTTTTCGTTTGGAAATCAAAGTCAGTTGTAGCCACGCGCGCGCCACTTGCATTTTCTTGATATTCAATAACGGTTTGTTGATTTAAGATAAGAATATTGCTGGCAATTGCGAGTTTCAGCAACGCTTGCATCATATTTCCGGTATCAATTTGGCCTTCAAACGGATTGAAAATCAAATAGTCTTGGATATTTCCAAAATTGAATCGGTCAATTTCCTTGGCAAAAACATCTGCCTTAAAAAGCGGCCGCAGCACGTCATTGATAAAAGGAATTTTCTGCAAACATTCGTTGTAATGGCTTTCAGAATTTTTCAGGAAAAGTTCATAACCGCCATACAATTTATAATCGATGGCTTCGTCGCCAAGACGTTTTCTTAACAACTGCAAGCCTTGCCAGCGTTTTTGAATCAGTTTAATCACTTCTTCTTCAGAATGGTTTCTGAGGTCGTCGATGATTTCTGAAATACTTCCAAAACACGCAAAACCCGCATTTTTAGTACTGGCGCCTTGAGGTAAAAAACCTCTTTCAAGCACTAGAATCTTGCTTTCAGGAAATTTTTCGCGCAAGCGCAAAGCCGCGTGCAAGCCGACAATTCCACTGCCCACAATGGTGTAATCGACATTTGAAAACCAATTTTTGATTTCCCAATAACTTAAGTTCGCCTTCATTATTTGGTAATATTACGGAAATTATGCCGCAGTTTCTGTCTCTGGTTCTGATTCCCATTTGTCAACAGCGGTCGTCGCCAAGGCATTTCCAAGTACGTTGGTCATACTTCTTGCCATATCACAAAAGTGGTCAATCGGCAGAATTAAAGCGATACCTTCTGGTGGAATTCCAAACATAGCGCAAGTCGCAACCACCACAATCAATGATGCTCTCGGCACTCCCGCGACGCCTTTACTCGTCAGCATCAAGACCAGTAGCATGGTAATCTGCTCGCCTAATGTCATGTCTACGTTGTACACTTGTGCGATGAAAACGCTGGCAAATGTCATGTACATCATGCTTCCGTCAAGATTGAAGGAATAGCCAAGCGGTAATGTGAACGAAACGATTTTGCTTTTGCATCCGAAACGCTCTAATTCTTCGACTAATTTTGGAAAAACCGCTTCGCTGGAAGTTGTTGAAAACGCGATTAAAAGCGGGCTTTTGATTCTTTTTAATAAATTCCAAAGGCGTTTTCCTAGAATCAAATAGCCAACAAAGAGAAGTAATACCCAGAGCACTAAAATTCCAATCGCAAAATCCGTCAGGTATTTGGCATACAGCGTAAAAATTTCAAAACCGTACACTGCCACTGCCGCCGCCACAGCTCCGAAGACGCCAAGCGGTGCTACCCACATAATATAAGTTACCATTTTTAAAATCACGTGCGAGATGACGTCCAAAACCCTAATTATCGGCTCGCCAATTTTTCCCATGCCCGAAAGTGCGACTCCAAATAGAATGGAGAAAATCACAATCTGCAGAATTTCATTGGTTGACATCGCTTCCACAAAACTCTTTGGGACAACGTGCGTTACAAAATGTTCCAGTGAAAAAGTACCTGTGTTTTTTAATAAATCTTCGGCTCCCGAAACATCGTCCATTTTGATAGAAGTTCCTTTGCCTGGTTTCAACCAATTTACTAGTACAAGTCCAACTGACAACGAAACTAACGACGCGGTGATGAACCAGGCCATGGCTTTTCCGCCGACGCGCCCAACCATTTTCATATCGCCCATTTTTGCAATTCCCACCACCAGAGTTGAGAAAACCAAAGGCGCAATAATCATCTGAACCAATCGGATAAAAATGGTTCCAAGCAGTTTTATTTTTTCAGCAAAAGAATCGATATCTGCTATGGAAGCAGGCGAACCATTCTGCGATTTTGAAACTTTTTCAAGATTCAGGTTGGGATTTGCCGAAGCAATCTTTGGAACTAAAGTTGACTTTTTTTCGTTTAAAACAATTATTTCTTCTGAATTTGCCGGAAGCGTCTTGGCATATTCCTTATAACCCGCGCTGTCTTTTACGACATAAACATTCTGCTCGTACTTTTTGCCATCGCTCAATTCGAAGGAAATTTTATCGGGTCCAAGATTTGCTGGAGAATATCGAATCGTATTTCCTTTTCCGGATAAATTAATGACGTATCCTAATCCCACGCCCAAAACCAGCGCGACGATAATTGCGATGAATAATTTATTGTTGTTTTTCAAATCAGTTTTATTTTAGTCCGTGAAAATAGGCATATTTTTTAAAAAAGCCTTGGATAAAGTCTTTTTTTCACAATTAAATCAGGCGATTTACCAGTTTTACAAACAAATTCATAGAAATTCCCAAGATTGATTTTCTAAAAAATCCCTACATTTAGGGCTTCTTTACAAATTTACATAATGAAAAAAATTCTTCTCTTAACAATTGGTATGATTGGATTATCTGCTTCGGCACAAAACGTAATGACGCCCGAATTACTTTGGCAACTTGGGCGCGTGAGTCCGCTGGGAATTACAAATCCCGACGCTTCGGGATTACAAAGCATTATTTATAAAGTTTCGATTCCTTCGGTGGAAGAAAACAAGTCGGATTCAAAGGTATATTCCATTCCCGTTTCTGGCGGAAAAGCGACCGAAATTACCGATTATGAAACGTTATTGAAAGACAAAAATTTTTCGCCTGACGGAAAATTACTGCTGGCAAGCAAGGAAATCAAGGTAGGGAAAGTTTTGGGCAAGGATTATTATCCAAATTTAGACAAGTCAAATGTTCAGGTGTATGACGGCTTGGATTACAGACATTGGGACACTTGGAACGACGGAACGCACAATCATGTGGTGTATTCCAACGCAACCGACAAAGAGAATTTCATTGATATTATGAAAGACGAGCCGTTTGATTCGCCACAAAAACCTTTTGGCGGTGATGAAGATTTTATTTGGTCGCCTGACGGAAAAAGCATCGTTTATGTTTCCAAGAAATTGGAAGGAACAAAATATGCGATTTCCACTAATACTGATTTGTACCAATACGATTTGGCTACAAAAACCACTAAAAATTTGACCGAAAAAAATCCGGGATATGACACCGCACCCCAATTTTCGCCAAACGGAGATTTGACTTGGTTACAAATGAAACGCGACGGATATGAAGCCGATAAAAACGACATCATCGTTCGTTTCAAAGGAATCGACATGAATTTGACAGGAGCTTGGGACGGAACAGTTGACAGTTTTAAATGGAGCGAAGACGGTAAAAAAGTATATTTCTTGGCTCCTATAAATGGAACAAAACAACTTTTTGAAGTGAATTTTCCGGGCGTGACACGCATTGCCATTACCGTGAGGCAAATTACTGACGGCGATTTTGACGTGAATGATATCGTAGGTCTTTCAGGCGATAAAATTATCGTGACCAGAACCGATTTCAATCATGCTTCTGAGATTTATTCCTATGATTTCAAGAAGAATACATTCACACAAATTACAAAAGTGAACAATGAAGCGTATTCTAAAATTGCAATGAGCAAATTTGAAAAAAGATACGTGACCACAACTGACGGAAAAAAGATGTTGGTTTGGGTTGTTTTGCCTCCAAATTTCGACAAGAATAAAAAATATCCAACATTGTTATATTGCCAAGGCGGACCACAATCGGCGTTGACGCAATTCTATTCTTTCAGATGGAATTTCCAAGTGATGGCGGCGCAAGGCTATATCGTTGTTGCCCCAAACCGAAGAGGAATGCAAGGTCACGGCGTGGAATGGAACGAGCAAATCAGCAAAGATTGGGGCGGACAAGTGATGGACGATTACCTTTCTGCGATTGATGACGTTTCGAAAGAAAGTTATGTGGACAAGGCTAGATTGGGCGCGGTCGGAGCAAGTTATGGCGGTTATTCCGTGTTTTATTTGGCCGGAATTCACCAAAAACGATTCAAGACTTTTATTTCGCACTGTGGTGTTTACAATTTGCAAAGCATGTATGGGACCACCGAAGAAGTTTTCTTCAACAACTGGGACCACGGTGGCGCCTATTGGGAAAAAGACAATGCAGTGGCTCAAAAAACATTCGATAAATTTAATCCGATAAATAATGTAGCGAAATGGGACACTCCTATTTTGATTTTCCAAGGCGGAAAAGATTACAGAGTTCCGATTGGGCAAGGACAGGAAGCTTTTCAAGCGGCGCAATTGCGAGGTATCAAAAGCAGATTTGTGCTTCTACCAGAGGAAAATCATTGGGTTTTGAAACCTCAGAATGCTCAGGTTTGGCAGAAAGAATTTTTTAGATGGTTGAAAGAGACTTTGTAAAAAGTTTATAAAACAAAAAATCCCGCAAGAACCAACTTGCGGGATTTTTTTATGCTAAAACTAAATTATTTTTTCGCTAATTTGAAACTTTCTGTTCCAACTGAAGTCGTTGTTTGGACCACATAATTTCCGGCAGCTAGATTGGAAACATCAATCTGTCCTTCGTTTGCATTTAGTTTTTTATCCAAAACTTTTTGTCCGAAAAGATTAAAAATCTGAATTTCAGAAACAGCTTCCGGGCTTGAAAAGTTCAATACGTTTCCAGCGGGATTTGGGTAATATCTCACTTGCGCTTTTGCAAATTCATTTACTCCAAGTTGTGTTGCCGTAACAGTTAACGCGTCTACAGTGGTGGAATAACCGTAATCTGTTTCGCATTCCACTGCAATTTGATAAGTAGCTGATGGATTTGGTAGCGCAATCGCGCCTGAATTTGTCCAAGCAGTTACGTTAGAGTGATATTCTGCTAACTGCACCCATGGAGAAGTTGATGACGTTCTGTAAAAGATTCTCAACCAGTTTTGATCTGGACTCCAGAACGGGTTTCTAAAATAAAAGCTCACGCTCGCGTTTTCATAGTTTGACAAATCCAGAACTGGGCTGACCAATTTGGTTTTATCAAAATTGTGTGATGTTCCCGGATAGTTGGCAAATTTTGTGCCTTCGTAAGCCGTAACTCCGGTTCCTCCAGTTGTTGGGGAGGTTGCGTACGTCCAAGACATGTTGTTCACTTCGTAAATTTGAGTCCACGCGGAACGAGTTGGAGAAGCGTCTTCAAAAGTTTCTGTAAAAGGGAACGTGCTGACCTGCGCGTTCACGCCCGTACATGCCAAAGCAAAGGATGCCAAAAAAAATCCTTTTTTTACAAGATTTGATACCTTAAGATTTTTGTAGTTTTGTTTCATGATGCTAATACATTTAAGATTAATTAACATCAAATGTATTGAATTTTTCTTAAAATTAACAATTTACATTTGTAAAATGGAATTTGGAATGCCAAAATCTAACGCGGAGGTGGGGAACGATAACAAAAATGCGGAAAAGTTTCTTAAATAGCCCCGATTGGCGGCAGTAGCCTTTTCTTCCGTTTACGGAGAAAAGCTACTGCAGAAAGCGGGAATTGCCATTAATGAAAACGCCTGATGTTTCGCTCCTGAAAAAAATGAAGCAAAAAAAATCCCAACCTTTCGATTGGGATTTCTATTTATTTAGGATCGTTCATTTTGAAGCTTTCCATGAATTTTGTGGTGTAATCTCCAGCCACGTAAGCCGGATCATCCATCAACTGTCTGTGGAACGGAATCGTGGTTTTCACACCTTCGATTACAAATTCGTCCAAAGCGCGTTTCATTTTGTTGATGGCTTCTTCACGAGTCTGTGCGGTTGTAATCAACTTCGCAATCATTGAATCGTAATTTGGCGGAATCGTATACCCTGAGTACACGTGCGTGTCTAAACGAACTCCGTGACCTCCTGGCGTGTGCAACGTCGTGATTTTTCCTGGTGACGGACGGAAATCATTGTAAGGATCTTCGGCGTTGATTCTGCATTCGATAGCGTGCAACTGTGGCAAATAATTTTTACCAGAAATTGGCACACCTGCAGCTACTAAAATCTGCTCGCGAATCAAGTCATAATCAATAACTTGCTCTGTAATTGGATGCTCCACCTGGATACGAGTGTTCATTTCCATAAAGTAGAAATTTCTGTGTTTGTCAACCAAAAATTCTACAGTTCCAGCACCTTCATATTTGATATACTCTGCAGCTTTCACGGCAGCTTCTCCCATTTTCAGACGTAAATCGTCTGTCATGAACGGAGAAGGCGTTTCTTCAGTCAATTTTTGGTGACGTCTTTGAACAGAACAGTCTCTTTCAGAAAGATGGCAGGCTTTTCCGTAAGCATCTCCAACCACTTGGATTTCGATGTGACGAGGCTCTTCAATCAATTTTTCCATGTACATTCCGTCGTTTCCGAAAGATGCAGCGGCTTCTTGACGAGCGCTTTCCCAAGCTTTTTGAAGTTCTTCTTCTTTCCAAACCGCTCTCATTCCTTTTCCACCACCACCAGCAGTTGCTTTAAGCATTACTGGATAGCCAAATTCTTTAGCTAATTTTTTAGTTTGCTCATACGATTCTAACAAACCTTCTGAACCTGGAATTGTTGGTACTCCTGCCGCTTTCATAGTAGCTTTTGCAGAAGCTTTATCTCCCATTCTGTCAATCATTTCTGGTGAAGCTCCGATGAACTTGATACCGTGTTCTTGACAGATTTTTGAAAATTTTGCATTTTCAGAAAGGAAACCATATCCTGGGTGAATTGCGTCTGCATTTGTAATTTCTGCAGCAGCAATAATATTTGACATTTTCAAGTAAGATAAGTTACTTGGAGGCGGGCCAATGCAAACTGCCTCGTCCGCAAAACGAACGTGCAAGCTTTCCGCATCTGCAGTTGAATAAACAGCTACAGTTTTGATTCCCATTTCTCTACAGGTTCTGATGACGCGAAGTGCGATTTCTCCCCTGTTTGCGATTAATATTTTTTTAAACATCTTATTTTAATTAGATAATTAGACAATTGGATAATTCGATAATTAAATCTTTAGATAGTTCTAAAAACCTAACAATCTAACAATCTAAATTAAGATGGATCAACTAAGAATAAAGGTTGGTCGAATTCAACTGGTGAAGAGTCATCCACCAAAACTTTTACGATTTTACCTGAAACTTCAGATTCAATTTCGTTAAAAAGTTTCATTGCTTCAATCACACAAACTACGTCTCCTTTTGAGATTGAGCTTCCCACCTCAACGAATGGCGCTTTGTCTGGAGATGGTTTTCTGTACAAAGTTCCGATAATAGGCGACTTAATTGTGATGTACTTTGCATTATCATCAGCTGCTGGTGCTGCTTCTGCTGGTGCAGACGGAGCTGTTGGCTGAGGCGCTGCTGCTTGTGGTAAAGCGTGGCTTACTGGCGCTTGCTGAATGTAAGTTGTAGTTTCAGATGAACCTCCATCAGTAGTTTTGATAGTGATTTTGATATCATCCATCTCCAATTTTACTTCGGTAGCTCCTGATTTTGCTACAAATTTGATTAAGTTTTGAATTTCTCTAATATCCATGATATTCGAATTTAGGTTTTTAGTTTTATTGTTTATCGTAAGCCCATTTCATGTAAATAGATCCCCATGTGAATCCACCTCCGAATGCGGCAAAAATTAAATTATCTCCTTTTTTGAATTTGCTTTCAAAGTCGTTTAAAAGCAATGGCAATGTGGCTGAAGTCGTATTTCCATACTTCTGGATATTTACCAGAACTTTTGACTCTTCCAATCCCATTCTGTTGGCCGTTGCATCAATAATTCTTTTGTTTGCTTGGTGCGCAATCAACCAGTTTACATCTTCTTTTGTCAAATTATTGCGTTGCATAATTTTTTCGCTGACGTCTGCCATTCCAGAAACGGCGTATTTGAAGACTGTTTTTCCGTCTTGGAAAACATAATGCTGCTTGTTGTCAACCGTTTCGTGAGAAGCCGGAAGCAGTGAACCGCCCGCATCAATTTTTAAGAATTCTCTCCCGATTCCATCACTGCGAAGGATTTCGTTTTGAAAACCTAAGCCTTCATAATTTGGTTCAAACAAAACGGCTCCTGCTCCATCTCCAAAGATGATGCAAGTGGCTCTGTCTGTGTAATCGATAATTGAAGACATTTTATCTGCTCCAATCAATAAAATCTTTTTGTATCTGCCTGATTCGATGTAAGCTGACGCTGTGGACATTCCATATAAAAAGCTGGAACAAGCGGCTTGTAAATCATAAGCGAAGGCGTTGACGGCGCCAATTTGAGTAGCAACATAAACTGCTGTCGCAGCAACTGGCAGGTCTGGGGTTGTGGTACCCAGCAAAACCAAATCGATTTCTGCTGGATTAATGTTGTGTTTTGCAATTAAATCTTCTGCAGCTTTGATTGCAAGATAAGATGTTCCTTTTGAATCATCTTTCAGCATGCGTCTTTCTTTGATACCTGTTCGTGAAGTGATCCACTCATCATTGGTATCCACCAAAGTTTCTAACACTTGGTTTGAAAGCACAAAATCTGGCACGTAAGCTCCAACAGCTGTAATTGCGGCTGTGATTTTATTCATAAGTTTTTAATAATTTTCTTTTCAAATTATGAGCTTGAAAAGAGGTGGAAATTACAAAAAATTTCTAAAACATGCATTTTTGCAAGGTGTTATTTGTCAATAAATTACAAATAACAAAAAAACTCCCACAACGTGAGAGTTAAGTTTTTTATCTACAAAATTGTATTAAGCAACAGCTTCTTGCTTGTCGATTACAACTTGACCTCTGTAGTACATTTTACCTTCATGCCAGTAAGCTCTGTGGTACAAGTGTGCTTCACCAGTTATTGGACATGTAGCAATTTGAGCAACAGTCGCTTTATAATGTGTTCTTCTCTTGTCTCTTCTTGTTTTCGAGGTCTTTCTCTTTGGATGTGCCATTTTACTATATTATTTATCCGTTAATAGTTTTTTTAATTGATCCCAGCGTGGATCCGTTTCTTCTTCTTTTGCATCAGTCTTCTGTTCCTTGGCATTGACTTGTAATTCATTCAGTTTGTCAAGGGCTTCACTTTTTAAAGTTCCGTCTTTTATCCCCGGATGAATCTTTTTTAGAGGAATCGAAAGCGCTATCATTTCATAGATGTATTGCTTTACGTCAATCTGATGTTCCCCAAAAGGCAAAATGAGCAATTCCTCATTATCATCATTAAAAGCTTCTCCAAATTGAACTATCAGTTTGATTTTTCCTTTTACAGGAAGGTCAAACATCTCACTTGTCAGGTCGCAAGGAACATGAATCGTGCCTTTTTGCTTAAAGTGAAGCTCCAGCATGGTGCTTTTTTTCTCTAAAATTATGTTGACTTTAATATCACAAGCTTCAAACTCGTCATAATCATAGTCGTCAAAGAACTTCTTATTTATTTGATATTCAAACTGATGTTTTCCTAACTTTAATCCTATAAAAGGAATTAAAAACTCATTTGTTACTTTCATCGTCACAACAATTTGACCATAATCCGAATGGTCGGAAATGGAGTGCAAAGATATAAAATAATTGCAATTCCAAAAGCGTTATAAACATTTTTTTGTTTATAACTGCTTTTCTTTAATTTTTAGCGGATTCTGGCTAATAATCTGATACTCATTTCGGGAGTGATAAATGTCAATAGCCAAATAAACTGCTTCCTTAAATGAGTTGTGGTCTGCCATTCCTTTTCCTGCAATATCATAAGCCGTTCCGTGATCGGGAGACGTTCTGATTTTATTCAAACCCGCAGTATAGTTCACTCCGTTGCCAAACGAAAGCGTCTTAAACGGAATCAATCCTTGATCGTGATAAGTAGCAATTACCGCATCATATTTTTCGTATTGGTTGCTCCCAAAAAAGCCATCGGCAGGATACGGACCAAAAACCAACGTCCCGCTTTCAAACATTTTTTTGATGACCGGTTTTATGATTTCGTCGTCTTCTTTTCCAATGACGCCGCCATCTCCCGCATGAGGATTCAACCCTAAAACGGCAATTCTTGGCTTATTGATGCTAAAATCTTGAATCAGTGATTTTTTTATCGTCTCGATTTTTTTCTTAATCAAGGCTTCGGTCAGGTGTGCAGAAACTTCGTTTACAGGAATATGATCGGTAATCAAGCCCACGCGCAAGTTATCTTGAACCATGAACATCAGCGCATCGCCTTCTAATTCTTGGTCTAAATAATCGGTGTGGCCCGGAAATTTAAAATCTTCCGCCTGAATATTGTACTTATTAATAGGAGCAGTTACTAAAACATCCACCAAACCCTCTTTCAACGCTTTGGTCGCAGCCACAAATGATTTGATGGCGTATTTGCCCACATTTTCATCGTTTTTTCCGTATTCAATGTTTACGCTTTCTTTCCAAACATTCAGCACATTTATTTTTCCTGTGATGACTTGGTCCAAGCTATCAATTCCGTGCAGTTGCATTCCGGCATCAAGGCTTTTTTTAGCAAAAGACAAAATTTTTACGTTGGCAAAAATCACCGGAGTGCAAAGCTCAAGCATTCGAGAATCTTCGAAGGTCTTTAAAACGACCTCGCTTCCAATACCGTTTAAATCTCCAATTGAAATCCCAACAATTATATTTTCTGCTTTTTTCATAACGCTTGCTCCTTATTATTCCTTAATTTTGAAGTGCAAATTTAGTAAAATAAAACCACAATGTTTACAGGAATAATTGAAACCCTCGGGGCAATAAAAGATATACGAAAAGAACAGGAAAATCTCCACATCACCGTTACTTCTTCCATTACCAACGAATTAAAAATTGACCAAAGCATTTCTCACAATGGCGTTTGCCTGACTGTTGTTGCCATTTCTGGCGATGATTTTACGGTAACAGCCATCAAAGAATCAATTGACAAGACGAATATCGGCGACTGGAAAACTGGCGACACCGTGAATTTAGAAAGAGCCATGAAGCTTGGCGACCGACTGGACGGACACATTGTTCAAGGCCACGTGGACCAAACGGGAATCTGCAAAAGAGTGGAAGAAAACAGCGGCAGCTGGTATTACACTTTTGAATACGACGAAAAGTTAAACAATATCACGATTGAAAAAGGTTCGATTACCGTAAACGGCGTCAGCTTGACGGTTGTCAATTCAAAGAAAAATGAGTTCAGCGTTGCGATAATTCCGTATACGCACGAACACACGAATTTTAAAGATTTTAAAGTCGGGACAAAAATCAATTTGGAATTTGACGTCATTGGGAAATACGTCACCCGATTGAATCAATTGCGATAAGCGATTTATAAAAACAAAAAACTCCGATTTTACATCGGAGTTTTTTTATGATTGGTTTTTTTAAGCAATACAAAGGAAGCTAAAAAGGTGCCGGCTATTAATAAGTATAAAATTGAATCGTCTATTGGTAATGCGCCATTTTCACAGTCAGCGATGCACTGTTGGTAAGCAACCCCTCCATCTTCATCATCAAATAATTCTTGGCATTCAGTCTCACATTCGGAATCGCCCGGAGGACCTGGCTGCAAAGAGGTAAACGTCCCCACCGTCATGACCATCAAATAAATAAAAGCGACTTTTCTAATAATCTTCATGCGGACAAAAGTAAGTAAAAAAATTATCTGTCAAAATAATTTGTCTTGAATTTAAGCAATCCAAATCATATTTTAATCAAAACATAACATCATGGAGAAAATTCTAAAATACTATACCAAAGAAAGATAGCTATTCTGTTTCGACCTCAGAAGAGAGATAGTCATAGAACAACCCTGCAAGCGCTGCACCGGCGATGGGCGCCAACCAAAATACCCACAGCTGTTCTATAGCCCATCCCCCAACAAATATTGCCTGACTGGTACTTCTCGCCGGATTTACCGAAGTATTTGAGACCGGAATACTGATTAAGTGAATTAAGGTTAACCCTAATCCTATCGCAATTCCAGCGAAACTTTTTGGAGACATTTCGTGCGTAGCTCCCAAAATAATCAGTACAAACATAAATGTCATGACCACTTCTGTAATAAGCACGGAAAATAAGTCATACAGGTTTGGCGAGTATTCTCCATAACCATTTGCTGCAAAACCGCCCATTTCAAAATTAGGTTGTCCGCTCGCAATTAAATATAAGATTCCGGCGCCGCCGATTCCTCCTAAAACTTGAGTAACAATATAAGGAAGGATTAATTTCTTTTCAAACCTCCCTGCAATGGCCAGACCAATTGTGACAGCAGGATTTAGATGACATCCAGAAATTGAGCCAATAGTGTAAACCATTGTGAGAACCGTTAAACCAAAAGCCAATGAAACTCCTATGAATCCAATTCCTGCATCCAATTCTGGAATTGAAGCAGCTAACACTGCACTACCGCATCCACCTAAAACTAACCATAGCGTTCCAATGAACTCGGCAATTAACTTTTTTATCATTCTAATAATCTTTTTTTTTTGGGTTTTACTTCTATTTTATTGGCAGATTTCTTTAATCATTATTGATGAAAAATTTTGGTATTTGCTTCTAAAGTGTGAAAAAAATAATGCTTATTCAGAAAAGAAAAGAAGAGGTGAAGTAATGCTTTTCAGCAAAATTTCAATCCCTCATCTTATTCCTTATCTGAAAGAAATGCCTAGTACAAAATCTACCACTAATCTAGTACTGCATACTTTAGACGGGCGTCTAAAAAAATGTATGTTTCGGTCAAGTCTTTAATTTAGTCGATTTACTTTAAAAAGGTTTCATAGCAATCGGTCGACTAATTTTCTGGTACAAAGAAAAGACAGAGTTGATTATTTCAAAAAAAAAGCGCTACTCACATATACACATAAGATGCAAATTTTTTCAAAAACTTAATAATCAGACACTTATACAAATAAATTTTTTAAAAAAATTTATCCCCGCGTAAAAACGGGTATCGTTCGTGTATCTAAATACGCCGTATTTTAACAATTGTAAGTAGCAAAAATTTCAAAAAATTAGGCTGAAAATACCTCAAAACGTCAGCTTTTCGAAATTGTATCCCAATACCGAATTAATTTGTGAGTTTTGATTTCGAAATAATACGTAAAAAGCATTACCAAATTAGTGTCGACAGAGTGCAAATCTCTAATTTAATCAAACAATTATACCAAGTACGTAAAGTTCTAAATAGAACCTTGTAGATAAAGGCCGGATAACGAGCGAATGCAGCAATAAAGCGATTAAAAAACGATAACTTCAGGACACAAAAAAAGCGGAGACAGTAGTGCCTCCGCTAATAGATAGTGCCTTTACGATGAAAGGATAAAAAAGTTTAGTTACAAATAGCTAAATACGAGCTAAAGGTTTCCCATCCAAATATTCATGTCCATTTTGGTAGGGATATCCAGCTTTTTTCGCAGTCGGTATTTTTTAGACTCCACTGCCCGCACCGAAGATTTGGTGTACAACGCAATTTCCTTGGTGGTTGCGTCTAATTTCAATAGCGCGCACAATTTCTGTTCGCTGGCAATTAATTTAGGATTGATGACATTTATCTTCTTAAAAAAATCCGGAAAAGCTTCCTTAAAAAGTATCATGAACGACGGATTGTCTTCTGCCGCCAGCCCAACGAGTTTCTTCAAGTTATTTTCCTCAAAATTCATTGTCAGAATCAGCGCTGGATTTGGTTCAATTTCTTCAACCGGTTCGGTTTTCTTTTTTCGGAACAAGAAAAAGGCGCCAATAAGCACAATTACGAATGCCGCTAAAAAAAGCAACAGCGAACTATTGGAATAATCTTGATGAAAAAGCTGCTTCTCCTTGGCCAGCAATTGCTGCTCTTCTTGAGAAAGTTTCCCGTTTTCTTGAAGCTTTTCGCTTAAAGCAACATATAAAGAATGGTACTTTTCTGAATTGATGTTGTCGTTGCTTTTAGCATAAGATTTTGAAATTCCCAGGTACAATGACTTTAAGACCGCGTCATTTTTGGTCTCTTTGGCAAGCTTGATTCCTTTCAAATAAACGGAAATCGACGTATTGTATTCCTTTTTATAATAATGGAGTGTTCCCAAATCGTTTAAGGCAGAAGTAGAAACCACTTTGTGATTGGCAGCATTGGCCAACTGCAAGGCACGTTCCAGATAAAACTGCGCAGAATCCAACTCTTTGGCTCTCAAATAGCTGGAACCCACATTGGAACAAGCCAGCGAAAGCGTTTTGTTCTTCAAGGAATTGCTCAACACCATCTTTTCAAACTCCCTATACGCTTTTCCATAAAAGAATGCGACGGAATCAAGCGACCCTTTGCTTTCATCAATGGTAAATGCAATGTCATTGTAAATTACGCCCACGCGGGAACTGCGCGTTTCAGAATCAGACAGTAATTTTGCTGCCGCCAAAGCCTTATTTAACTCGGTTCTTCCCGATTTATAATTGCCCAATCGGGATTGACTTATGCCTTTCAAACGAATGGCATCAGCGTAGTATTTTACATCTGGCAGATTTTTAGCTAGTTTTTCCGCTTCACTTGAATTTTTCAAAACATCCTCAAATTCGCCAAGCTCGTACTGCTTTCGGCTTGCAATGAGCAAACCTTCCACCATGCCGTTTAAATAAGCTATTTTTTTTGACTCATCATAGGCCTTTAAGCTTAACGTAACCGCGTAAGGATATTCAGCACGGTCCAGCTTTTCAGCAGCTAGAAGCAGACTGTCAATTTGGGTTTTATTAAAATCTTGACCAAAAGATGGGCCAAAAAGCATTAAGAAAAAAAAGCCTAAAAAGTATTTCATA
>Ga0247810_10001447_pt1 | contig 14964 bp, 16 predicted proteins | sample UWRJL119311C1_FD_179918 | JGI IMG/M metagenome (GOLD analysis project Ga0247810, IMG submission 179918) | Plant litter microbial communities from Arlington Agricultural Research Station in Wisconsin, United States - UWRJ-L119-311C-1 | ecosystem: Environmental > Terrestrial > Plant litter >...
ATGTGGGAAGTAAATTCAAGAAAATAGTTTTAAAAATAATTCAAAATATAACTAATTACTTGATTAGTAATTAATTGCAATTTAAAGATGTTCAGGTTGTAATCCCAGTATAAAAAAAATAAATCCCTATGTATCAAATACATAGGGATTATTTCGTTTTAAGAGTGACCTCGACGGGACAAATTTCTATAAATTTTATGGAAGATTTGAAGAGATTGGCTTACTATATCTAGTGTCTGTCTTTCATTGGCTTTGTAATTTTGGTGTAGATGTCCTGTTGGGGATTAATGAAATTCGAATCGAATTTATATGTGAGTGCCGGAGTCGAACTCAAATTAGGCATTCCTTATCAACATTAAATTGTGATTTTTTAAACTACTATAGTGACTAGCAAAAGGTATACGCTTCGATCCTTATTTTCGCCAAATATACAAAAGGATAAAACTAAATAAAGTAATTATAGTGCTGGTGAAAATAAAGGATTCAAAATTTGTTTCAGGAAAATTGCTCGAGCGGGTTAAAAATATACCAGACAGAATGATAAGTGTAAATCCAGTTGTGTAAGATATTACGATTTTTCGAAACTGATTCGGCCTGTTTTTTTTCTCATTATTACAGAGTTCGGACTGGGAATCTTTCCAATGGGTTTCATCAAATTGAAAATTAAGTTTTTCCTGCAGTACATTAAGCGTATACAGTCGCGCGTCGACCTCTCCATTCTCAATTCTCTGGATTGAACGCAGTCCTATGCCACTGATCTGTGAGAGATGATTCTGCGTCCATCCTTTTGACAATCTCTGAAGTTTAACAGTTGTACCTATTTTAAATTTATCGTATTGCATAATACCTGTCATTTAAACGTCATTTGAATGTGACGTGATATTTTTTCTATAGCAAAAATATAAGTTTGACATCTATTAATTTAAAAAATTTATTCAAATGTTAGGAATAGCACTCTTACTTGTCTTATCTTCAGTCGCTGCTTTTTTTATTTATAGAAAAGATTGGGATGTACTGGGTATTGTACCCACCAATAAAAGGATACTTTATTTTTTTATCAGTTTTTTGCTTGTCGCAATTTTATGCATGTTAACCATATTTATTGAAAGTGTAATATGCTGCATTAAATGGAAAATAAATCAGCCAGTTAATTTCTTTCTGTTACAAAAAGCTGTTGGGTATTATTTAATTGCGGCGCTTACCGAAGAACTTGTATTTAGAGGTTTTTTTCTTTATGTATTGGTAAAGGCTATTAAAACAGAAAATGCTAAAATAATTTCAGCAGTTTGTTTCGGATTTTATCATTGGTTTTCTTACGAGATGTTTGGTGCCGGGATTATACCAATGTTATATGTTTTTATTGTAACTGGTTTAGCAGGTTATGTATGGGCAGGCGCCTTTATTAAATCTGGCACAATATGGCTTCCATTGGGAATGCATTTCAGCTGGAATATGATACAATCTCTCTTCAAAGGAAAAATTCCATACGGATCAATTGTATATAATCAAGTTTCTAGAACAGAACTTTCAGATCTCAATAATTTATTATTGTCTCTGTTTACGGGTATTTTTCCTAGCGTGGTCATGTACTTGGGATTATATTTGTATTTCAATGTAAAGAAAGTGCACTAGATTCCACAGCCTATACTATCACTTTGAATATTTAAGGCATGTTAAAAATGTAAATTTCAGCATTCATTTTCTCAAAAACCTCCAGCAGTAATTTTTGCTTTGTTCTGTAATAATACCTGACGTGGCCGTCGCTGACGTGTAAAGCCGTCGCAATATTTCTAAAACTTGGTTTTCAATTTTCTTTATCATTGGCCTGGCGTTGTATTATTCGCTGTACTTTGAATTATTTGCAATAAAATCTACTGAGATAAATTTGCCGATAAGAGAGCTTTTGCATAATTTTACATTTGTATGTATGAAATATTCCAAAAATACTTAGAAGATAAAACAACCCTGACAGATTCAGAGTCCACTCACATTAAATCTTTGGCCATTATTAAAAAACTGCGTAAAAGACAGTATCTTCTTCAGGAAGGGGATGTTTGGAAATATGACGCATTTATCACTCAGGGATGTCTTCGGACTTATTCTGTGGATGAAAAAGGAAGTGAACATGTAAATAGTTTCAGTATTGAAAATTGGTGGACAGGCGATAGAGAAAGCCTGATGTTCCAGCAGCCATCACGTTTTAATATTGATGCAATTGAAGATAGTGAACTGATATTATTTACCCATGAAAATTTTGAAATGCTTTGCAGAGAAATACCAGCCTTTAATAATATGGTTAATGCGATTTTACAAAAAAGCTTTATAGCAGCACAAAACCGAATTCAGGCATCGCTTAGTTTTACGGCAGAAGAAAAGTACTTAAACTTTATCAACAAATATCCAGGTTTTGCTTCACGCATACCACAGACCATGATTGCATCTTATCTCGGCATGACACCAGAAACATTAAGCCGTATACGGAAACAGACGGCAAAGAAATAATTAATTAATAGAAAGGAGCTTTAAGCTTCTTTTTTTATGCCCTATGCTGAACACTTGATCTATATCAAGTTTTTACTTATTTCTAATCAATGTACAGGTTTTGGAGTTGTCGCAACTTTGTAATGTTCAAAAGGGACAAACTTTATAAACATATAAAATTAGAAATCATGTCAAAAACAATTTTCATTACCGGTACAAGTTCAGGATTTGGTAAACTTACCGCTGTCACATTAGCAAATGCCGGCCATTCAGTAATCGCAGGAATGCGAAATACAAAAGATAAAAATGCAGCAGCAGCAAAAGAATTAACTGCAATTGATAACATTGAAGTAGTAGATATAGATATTACAGATGATGGATCGGTTAGTAATGCTGTAGAAAAAATGCTCACTAAATACGGAAAAATCGATGTGCTTATCAATAATGCTGCAGTAAGCGGTTTTGGTCTGCTGGAAGGATATTCAATTGATCAGGTCCGCAGGATGTTTGATGTAAATGTTTACAGCGTGCTTCGCATGTATCAGGCAGTACTTCCTTCTATGAGAAGAGAAAAAAATGGTCTTATTATCAATATTACTACTGGAGCAAGCGGTCATACACTTCCTTTTATGATTCCGTATATCGCATCAAAACTTGTGGTTGAAAGTTTTACAGAAGGGCTTCAGGATGAACTAAAAGATTACGGAATTGAAAATGTGAGCATTCAGCCGGGAGTTTATCCAACAGAAATGAATAACGGTTCTAAAGCTGGTATTCATGCAGATAAAGCTGAAATTATAGAGGAGTATGGAGAAGCAGCATCGGAAAAATTTAATGCATTAGGATCTGCGTTGTTTGGTAAAATGGCTGAATTTGAAATGAATCCCCAGACTATTGCTGATGGAATTCTGGAATTGGTAAGCATGAAAAAAGGGGACAGACCTCTTCGTTTTCCCCTGGATGCGATCGCTCAAGGAACGGATAAAGAATTTATAGAAGCTCGTGCAGCCATCAAAGCAAAATGGTTAGCAGCTTACAGTAATTAATTCAATAAAATTAAAATATATATATATACATTAAAAAATAATAATCATGAAAACACATTTTAAATCAAATCAAAAAATACAAACATCTGCAGTTGCTTTATTAAATCTCGTTTTTTTCTTTTCTGCTTCAGAAAAAGCACAGGCTCAAAATAACGCAGGAATTATCGGAATCGATCACGTTGGAATTAATGTACCGGATTTAAATCAGGGAATAACATTTTTCAGTGAAGTACTTGGTTTTAAACCGGTAACACAACTTGGACCTATACCGCTGGACGCTGGCTGGAAAGAAGCGAATCATATACATCCTGCCACTGGAGCTGTGACTATAAAAATGATAAATGCCGGAACAGGCGCAAGTATTGAAGTATTTAGCTATGCAGATAATAAAGGCGGTAAAGTACATCCAAATTCAGACGATATAGGAGCTTCACATATTGCTTTTTATACATCAGATATAAATGAATCCGTAAAATATTTGAAATCTAAGGGCGTAAAAATATTAGGAGAACCATATTTAACTCCATCTGGAGATACGGCTGGAGAATCTTGGGTATATTTCGAAACACCTTGGGGTTCTAAAATGGAACTGGTTTCTTATCCGAATGGAAAAGGTTACGAAAAGAATAATCCTTCAGCAATTCTTTGGTCACCTAAAGACACAGGAAAAAATGGGGTTGATAAGCCGAATTCAAATGTGATCTCTGAATCTGAAATCAAATCGTTAGTAGAATTACACCTTGCAATTTGGAATGAAAAAGATCTTAAAAAGCGCAGTGATTTAATGAAAAAAGTATATGCTGAGAATATCCAGATGGTTGATAGTCATTTTATTGCTAATGGCTACAAAGAAATAAATGGATTTGTGGATGGTCTTCAGAAAAAAAGTTTGAAATCCATATTTTCGCCTGTGAAAGCAATTGATGTAAATCACAATATAGCAAGACTTTACTGGCAGAACGGCACCGCAGAAAAACCTGATGCTGTTACCGGAATGGATCTTTTTGTCTTCGAAAATGGAAAAGCGGTCAAACTATATGTTTTTGTTGACAGCAAAAAATAAACACAAATTATTGGAATTATCGGTTAACATAATTGTTTTGAATTCAGAACTGTTAAAGAAAACCTCAATTTATAATTAAATATTAAACATTAAAAAGGAGAAATTATGAAAGCTTCAATAGTAAATTCAAATTCAGAAAACGAAAAATTAATACGCAAACTATATAGTGTGGCAGAAAGCCAGGATGCTAAAGCATTTGTCGAACTTTTTACAGATGACGGTTATTTTTGGGATATCTCTGGCGGAACTAAATATTATGGGGAAGATATTGGAAAGACAGTAGATGTTTATGCCGCAGCTTTTCCAGATATGCACAGAGAAAACTATATGAACTCTATGTTTTAGACGATCAAAATACTGTAGTGGTAGAGTTATCTTTAAATGGTACTCACAAAGGATCGATGCAATTTTCATCAGGAATAATAGAGCCCACTGGAAAAAAAATAGAGGTACCGTGTTGTGATGTTTTTAAAATCGAAAATGGCAAAGTAAAATCTTTCCATTGTTACAGCGCGGGGACGATTCTTTTAGGGCAGTTAGGAATTTTTTGATTTAAAATGAAGCAGGTTGATTGAATTTTTGAATCACCTTATTTACTATTTCATTCTAGTTATTCGAATCCTGTTAAGTTATCGATTGATAAACATAAAATTTGTCTTATTTTTTGTATAAATACATATTCTATTGCAGTTGTTCTTCTGTTGAGTGATTGTATAATAAAAAGAAAATAAAAGCAAAAATGAATTAAAGTTAGGGCATTTAATAGCATAAATGAAAAAATGGCGTCAATTGTCTTCAATTGACGCCATTTGGCTTTGGTGACAGGAACAGGACAAATTTCCATAAAATTTATTGAAGATTTGAAGAGATTGGTTTACTGGAAGTAGAGGCTGTCTTTCATTGGCTTTATGAATTTGGTTTGGATGTCCTGTTGGGGATTGATGGAAAAATGTATTTAAAAGTTATTTGTAATAAAATTTGATTAATAATTTTATTATTTTTCTTAGGGTAAAAAGCGACAGCATTAACCTTTTTGTCAAGATTAGTTTTAACTCTCTAATTATTTTAAAAATATATTAAGAATTTATTAGTTGAAACTTCTATATTCATTTGGAGTATTGCCAACATGCTGTTTAAAGAAACGAGTAAAATGCTGCGGATATTTAAATCCAAGCTCATAGGCGACTTCATTTATCGTCTTAGAAGAATCGAATATTTTGTTTTTGGCAGTATCAATAATTTTGTTTTGGATGTATTCCTGAGCAGATTTTCCGGTTTCTTTTTTAATCAGATCACCAAAATAGTTGGGAGACAAATTAAGTTCGCCTGCGTAGTAAGCAACAGAAGGCAATCCTAAAACATGAGGTTTTTCAGAAGAAAAATAACTGTTTAACAGTTCTTCAAATTTTTCGACAATTCCTTTATTTGCGTTGTCTCTGGTAATGAACTGGCGATCGTAAAATCGCTCGCAATAATTAAAAAACAGCTCAATATTTGATGCAATCAGTTTTTTACTGTGCTTGTCAATGGATTGTTTTAATTCAATTTCTATTTTAGAAAAACAATCTAAAACAAGCTGTCTTTCCTTCTCAGACAAATGCAGTGCTTCACTGGTATTGTAGCTGAAAAAATTGTAATCATTTATGCCTTTCGCAAGTGACGTTCCGCGAATTAAATCCGGATGAAAAACCAGTCCATGGCCTGCCGGCTGATAAATGTCCACTTTATTTTCGACGTCAATGGTCTGGCCAGGCGATACAAATACTAAGGTTCCTTCCTGATAATCATAATAATTACGGCCGTATTTTAAATCACCGCAGTTTACTTGTTTTAAAAAGATGCAGTAAAGTCCGAAGTTCATCGTAGACCCCGTTCTCGGCTCTGCCTTTGAAAAATCAATTATACTGACTAAAGGGTGCAGCGTTTCATGATTGTTAAAATCATTATATTCATTAATGGTTTCAAAGTTAAATACTTGTGACATGACTTTTATTGTTTTGTACTCCAAATTTAAGTAATTGATCGTAGCTTTATTGATTGGTCGTTGCTAATAAGTAATCTTGGTAGCAGATTCAGTAATCCGTATACCAATACCTCCATATTTAGTTCGGAAATTTGTAATAGTAGAATTATAAAAACTTTAAAATCTAATTACAATGTACGATATAAAATTAAATAACGGAGTGGAAATGCCCATTTTAGGCTTCGGAGTTTTTCAGATGCAGGACATGGCAGAATGCGAACAGGCTGTGGTTGATGCTATTGAAACAGGTTACGGATTAATCGATACGGCGGCTTCTTATATGAATGAAGAAGCAGTCGGAAAAGGTATTAAAAGAAGTGGTATTACAAGAGAAGAACTTTTTATCACAACAAAACTTTGGGTAAGTGATGCCGGATATGAAAATACGCTCAAAGCTTTTGATAAATCATTAGAGTTACTTCAATTGGATTATTTGGATTTATACCTGATACATCAGCCATATGGCGATATCTACGGATCATGGCGTGCTATGCAGGAATTATATCAGCTTGGAAAAGTAAGAGCAATAGGCGTTTCTAATTTTCATCCTGACAGAGTAATGGACTTAGTTAGTAATACTGGTTTTGTTCCGGCAGTAAATCAGATTGAAACGCATCCCTTTCATCAACAAAATGAAGCACAGAAATTCCTTCGGGAAAATAACATCCAGATTGAATCATGGGGGCCTTTTGCAGAAGGAAAGAATGAAATATTTACAAATGAAGTTTTACTTAAAATTGCCCAAAAGTATAATAAATCTACAACGCAGGTCATTTTGAGATGGTTGACCCAAAGAGGTGTTGTTGCTATTCCGAAATCTGTTCGTAAAGAAAGAATGGCAGAGAACTTCAATATTTTTGATTTTGAATTGACAGCTGAAGATATAAATGCTATTCAAACATTAGATACAAATGCAAGTTTGTTTTTTGATCATAGAGATCCGAATATGGTAAAATGGCTGAGCGAGCGTACATTAAACAGATAAATAAAGAAATATAATGGATAGACGATCAATATTAAAAACAGCAGGTTTAGCATTGGCGGGGAGTGCATTGCTACCTTTTACTTCTTTTGCGAATTCTAATGAGCACGAGATGATTTCAGAAGAAAATAGATTTCCATTAGCTGCAGCAGATAAACGAAAATTAGGAAAATCCCTGGAAGTTTCAAGTATTGGTCTTGGGGTGCAGAACATGAGCCGAACATATCAAACAACAATTCCATCAAGAACTGAAATGCATCGAATCATTCATTCGGCTTTTGATAATGGAGTTACTTTTTTTGACTCAGCAGAAGCGTACGGTCCTCTGGAAGTAGAGCGAATTCTTGGGGAAGGAGTTGCTTCTTTTCGCAATAAAATCACTATTGCAACAAAATTCGGATGGAATATTGATCAGGAAACAGGAAAACGTTTGCCTGGTTTAAACAGTCGTCCTGAACATATAAAAATAGTAGTGGAAGGAATGCTGAAAAGACTTAAAACGGATCGAATTGATTTATTATATCAGCACCGAGTTGATCCTCAGGTACCGATAGAAGATGTGGTTGGTGCCATTCAAGATCTGATTAAAGAAGGTAAAATTTTGCATTACGGACTTTGTGAACCAGGTCATCAAACGATAAGACGCGCTCATGCTATTCATCCTGTCACTGCCATTCAGAACGAATATTCTCTTTTATGGCGAGGTCCTGAAAAAGTTATTATTCCGCTTTGCGAAGAACTGGGGATTGGTTTTGTGCCATGGAGTCCGCTTGGTGTTGGTTTTCTGACGGGAGCAATTGATAGCGCAACGCGTTTTGCCCCTGGAGATATTCGCGGTATTGAATCAAGATTTTCACCGGAAAACCTTCCCGCAAATATCTCCCTTGTTGATCTGCTAAAAAAATGGAGTGAAAAGAAAAAAGCAGCACCAGCCCAAATTTCTTTGGCGTGGCTGCTGGCTCAAAAGGCGTGGATCGTTCCTATTCCCGGTACTACACAAATGGCGCATATGCTTGAAAATACAGGAGCATCTCAAATAAAATTCACATCAAATGAGCTGCAGGAATTCAATACGGCATTAAATGCAATTAAAATTATAGGCGAAAGATTACCTGCCGGAGTTCTGGCTTTCTCTGATGTAGAAGCTCCGGAAATAAGGAAATAATTCTAATTTAAAAGATAAAGAAAATGGAAAAGAGAATTTTAGGAAATAACGGACTTGAAGTATCTGCATTAGGATTAGGCTGCATGGGTTTAAGTTTTGGCTACGGAAAACCAACAGAAAAAAACGAAGCGATAGCTTTAATTAGAGCAGCTTATGAAAACGGTGTAACTTTTTTTGATACAGCAGAATGTTACGGACCGTTTATAAATGAAGAAGTAGTAGGCGAAGCTTTAAAACCATTTCGTGGTGACACCGTTATTGCAACCAAATTCGGTTTTCAGGACGGCGATTCTACAAAAGGTTTAGACAGCAGTCCGGCAAGAATAAAAGAAGTTGTAGAAGCTTCACTGATAAGATTAAAAACAGATTATATTGATTTGTTTTACCAGCACAGAGTCGATCCGAATGTGCCTATTGAAGAAGTTGCAGGAACGATAAAAGAATTAATTCAGGAAGGTAAAGTAAAACATTTTGGTCTTTCAGAAGCTAGTGTCGAAACTATTCGCAGGGCTCACATTATACAGCCCGTTGCAGCGCTGCAAAGCGAATACTCATTATTCTACCGTGAACCGGAAAAAGAAATTATTCCAACTTTAGAAGAATTGGGAATCGGCTTTGTGCCTTTTAGTCCGCTGGGAAAAGGTTTCCTGACCGGAGCCATAAATGAAAAAACAAAATTTGAAGCTTCGGATTTTAGAAATATCGTACCAAGATTTTCTGAAGAAAACAGAAAAGCCAACCAAAGCTTAGTGGAATTAGTTAAATCAATCGCTGGAGAAAAAAATGCAGCACCATCGCAAATTGCTTTAGCATGGTTATTAGCGCAGAAACCTTGGATTGCGCCCATTCCCGGAACTACAAAACTGCATCGATTAGTAGAAAATATTGGAGGAGCAGAAATTCATTTAAGTAAAGAAGAATTAGATAATATTGAATTGGCTCTTAAAAATATAGAAATTGTAGGCGCGCGTTATCCGCAGCAGCTGCAGGATAGAGTTGGAAAATAATTTCTCGACTATTCTTACTTTCAAAACCTTTCGAAATGAAAAAAATATTTATTGGAGTTTTCTTTTTAGTGAATGTAGCAATCTTCCATGCGCAAACAACAGCGAAAAATAACTTGGAAGTAACCACAGTTTCAGGACCTATTCGCGGAATAATCGAAAATGATGTTTCGGTTTTCAAAGGTATTCCTTATGCAGCGCCCCCCGTCGGTGCAAATCGCTGGCGCCCTCCACAAGCAGTACAATCATGGAAAGACGTACGAGATGCAGGTAAATACTGCGCAGATTGTCCACAGGCAGGGTGGCCGAGAGGTTCGGGAATGTCGAAAACTTCAAATGAAGATTGTTTGTTTCTAAATGTTTGGAAGCCAATTGTTACAACAAGCAAATCAAAACTGCCTGTTATGGTCTGGATTCATGGCGGAGCATTTGTAGGAGGCAGCGCTTCTGGTTATAACGGAACTGCATTTGCAAAACAAAATGTAATATTGGTAACGATCAATTACCGTTTGGGGCGTTTAGGTCATTTTGCATTTCCGGCTTTAAGCAAAGAAAAGTCAAATGAACCCAAAGGAAGTTACGCTTATATGGATCAAATTGCTGCATTAGAATGGGTTCAGAAAAACATTCAGGCTTTCGGAGGAGATCCTAAAAACGTAACCATATTCGGAGAGTCTGCAGGAGGCGTTTCAGTACATTCGTTATTGACAATTCCGTCAGCAAAAGGATTATTCCAAAAAGCAATTATTGAATCTGGCGGAGGCCGTGATGGCGTGCTAACTGCAAGACCAATTGACAAAGAAAATGCAGATATTCATTACCCGGTTTCTGCCGAAACTATTGGAGTTAATTTCGCTAAAAGATATACTATTGAAGGTACAGATGCTGAGGCGCTTCAAAAATTAAGAGCACTCAGCGCATCAGAAATTGTCGATGACGGACAGGAAAGTGCACCAAACGGTTTGCCAACTTATTCAGGACCTATTCTTGACGGAATTTTGGTAACTGAAACAGCCGAGAGTTCTTATAAAGGAGGGAGACAGCCGAATGTTTCTATAATTATAGGGTCGAATAGTGCTGAAGTGCCTGCGGGTTTTGTAAATGCTGCTTCCAAAGAAGAATTGATTTCCTTTTTTGCAAACGTAAAAGAAGAATTTTCTAAAGCCTACGATCCTGATGGTAACGCCGATTTTGCCAAAATGCTTACTCTTGTCAATACAGATAAAGTCTGGGCAGAGCCTGCTCGTTTTACGGCAAGAATTTTTACCGCAAAAAAAACACCTGCGTACTTATATCTTTTCTCCTATGTATCTGAATCAATGAAGAGCAGAATGAAATACGGCGCATCTCATGCTTCGGAAATCCCTTATGTATTTGATAATCTTACTGATCAATATGGATTTAAAGCTGATGCAAAAGATAAAGAAGTTGCCAAATTAATGAATGCCTATTGGATCAACTTTGCCAAAACAGGTAATCCAAACGGGAAGGGTTTGCCAAAATGGGAAATTTACAAAACCAATAAAAATGAAGTATTCGAATTTAAAACCGATGGGTCTGCAAGTACTGTAAACGACAATAGAAAAGCGCGTTTGGATGTAATTGAAAAATCATTGGATAAAGAACAACAGTAGAAAAATAAAATAGGATGAAAAATAAAATCATTAAATCCGGAATGCTGTATTGCTTGCTATTGATAATAAGCAGTACCGCGATTACAGCACAGAAAAAAGTTAAACAAAAGCCACTTATCATAGAAGAACAGGGAAGTTTTGCTGTTGGAGGTTCTGTTATTGAGAATCCCGGTACATTTGATCCTTATAATATTACGCCTGCCGGACAAACATTTAGAGGAGATCATGCCTATGTTTTTTATCAGATTCCTGCTAACGCGCACAAATACCCGTTAGTAATGTGGCATGGTATAGAACAGTTTTCCAAAACATGGGAAACCACGCCAGACGGACGTGAAGGGTTTCAGAATATATTTCTCCGAAGACAATTTCCGGTTTATATAATAGATCAGCCTAGAAGGGGAAATGCGGGGCGAAGTACGGTAGAAGCTTCTATAAAACCAATTCCAGATGAACAGCAATGGTTTGGTGTTTTCCGGGTGGGAATTTGGCCTGACTATTTTGATGGCGTTCAGTTTGCACGTGATAAAGAAACACTTAATCAGTATTTCCGTTCCATGACACCAACTTTAGGAACAATTGATTTGAATGTTACAACAGATGCGGCTTCGGCGCTTTTTACTAAAATTGGTCCCGCCATTCTCGTAACACATTCTCACTCTGGTGGAATGGGCTGGATGACGGCCATTAAAAATCAAAATGTAAAAGCTGTTGTTTCGTATGAGCCCGGCAGTGGATTTTTGTTTCCAGAAGGCGAAGTTCCGTCACCAATAGCAAGTTCGGCAGGAGCTCTGGAAGCAACGACAATTCCTTTGAAAGATTTTATGTTGTTGACCAAAATTCCAATCATAATTTATTACGGTGATAATATTCCGGAAAAGCCATCTAAAAATGCAGGTGCTGATGGATGGCGTGCACGTCTTCAAATGGCAAGATTGTGGCGCGATGCCGTCAATAAAAAGGGAGGTGATGTAACAGTGGTGCATCTTCCGGAAATTGGCATTAAAGGCAATACGCACTTTCCATTTTCTGATTTAAACAATATTCAAATAGCCGATCTTATGTCGAAGTGGTTAAAAGAAAAAGGACTGGATAAATAAAAATCATCAAATAAAACAAAATGAAAAATTCAACAATCTTTTTATTTCTAATAACAACAGTAATTTGTCTGTTTTCAGGCTGCAGTAAAGCGCAAGAAAAACCTCAGGATGAAAATGCATCTCAAATGGATAAAAATATTTTGATTGTGTATATGTCACGCACTAAAAATACAAAAGCGGTGGCGACGATTATTCATAAAAATGTGGGCGGATCATTAGTGGAACTTGAACTGCAAAAACCTTATCCCGAAGATTATAAAACAATAGTGGCTCAGGTTGCTAATGAAAACGAAACCGGTTTTCTTCCTCCGCTTAAAACAAAAATTGAAAATATTGAAAAATTTGATGTGGTTTTTTTGGGATTTCCAACCTGGGGAATGCAGCTGCCGCCACCAATGAAAAGCTTTTTAAAACAATACAATTTAGACGGAAAAACAATAATTCCGTTTAATACCAATGCAGGTTACGGAATTGGAAGCACTTTTCAAACTGTTAAAGATTTATCTCCTAAAAGTCAAGTATTGGAGGGCTTTTCTACAAAAGGAGGAATAGAAAGAGATGGAATATTATTTGTTATGGAAGGCGACAAAGAAAAACAGGTTCAGGTCGAAGTACAAAATTGGTTAAAGAAAATTGGTTTAATGAATTGATTAAATATAAAAATATGAAAACACTTTCAATACTTATAATGATGGTATTTGCTTCTGCAACAGGTAATGCGCAGACTGATGAACGTCAAAATTTAAATAAAAAGCAGCAGGCAATTATCAAAATAGCGGCAGTAACGGCAAAAGGCGATTTAGAAAAATTAAAACCAGAGTTGAATTTAGGGTTAGATTCTGGTTTTACTATCAATCAAATTAAAGAAGTTTTGGTTCACTTGTATGCCTATTGCGGGTTTCCCAGAAGCATCCGTGGACTGCAGACTTTTATGACGGTTTTGGAAGAACGCAAAGCAAAAGGAATTACAGATAAAATTGGCGCAGAAGCATCCCCAATAAAAATTGATGGAACTAAATACGATCGTGGCAAAGCAGTTTTGGCAGAACTAACCAAAACATCACAAGACGGACCAAAGAAAGGTTATTCGGCTTTTGCTCCTGAAATGGATGTATTTTTAAAAGAGCATCTTTTTGCTGATATTTTCGAGCGTGATGTTTTGACATATGCCGAAAGAGAACTCGTGACAGTATCGGTAATTGCCAGCATTGGCGATGCAGAACCTATGCTGCAATCCCATTTAAATATTTGCCTGAATGTGGGATTAAGTCCAAATCAATTACAGGAATTTGTGAATGTAATTAAAGCAACAATTGGGCAGAAAGATGCTGTTGCTGCACAAAAAGTGTTGGATGAGGTTTTAAAAGCCAAAAAGTAAATTTAAAGTGAAAAATATGAAGAAGATAGCGCTATTAATAGCATTAACAATAATGAACATGGTAAATGCACAATCAGCTCAGAAAAAATACCAGCAAAACCCTTTTACACTGGTATATGACGGAGCGATAACCAAGAATGAAAAAGGAAAAGTAAATATACATCCTGTTAAATATAAACTTAACGGAATTGAAATTGCGGCCAATGTCTACACACCGGCCAATTATGATTCATCAAAGAAATATTCGGCAGTGGTTGTAGCACACCCGAACGGTGGTATTAAGGAACAAACAGCGGGATTATATGCACAGCGGTTGGCAGAAAACGGCTATATCACGATTACTGCAGATGCAGCTTATCAGGGAGCAAGCGGGGGAGAACCGCGTCATACAGATAAACCTGCAAGTCGTGTAGAAGATATTCACGGCATGGCGGATTTTATTACCCAATATGCGGGTGTAGACGCAAACCGTTTGGGAGTTTTAGGTATTTGCGGCGGCGGTGGGTATACTTTAAAAGCTGCACAGTCAGACAAACGCTTTAAAGCAGTTGCAACTCTGAGTATGTTTAATTCTGGAGAAGTGAGGCGTAATGGTTTTCAAAACTCTCAATTAAATACAATTCAGGAACGTTTGCAAAAAGCTACTGACGCCCGATCTCAGGAAGTAGCTGGCGGTAAAATGATATATGCCGGTGTAGCAAGTATCACTGATGAAGAAATCGCAAAAACTCCGACGGATTTATATCGTGAAGGATATGAGTATTATTACAGGTCTCACGCACATCCGAATTCAACTTTTCTCTACACAATGAGCAGTCTTCTGGATTTAATGACCTGGGATGCCGCAACTAATATGGATTTAATTAATCAGCCTTTATTGATGATGGCAGGTAGTAAAGCTGATACGAAATACATGACCGATGAAGCATTTCCAAAAGCTGTAAATGCAAAAAGCAAGGAACTTTTTGTTATCGAGGGCGCCACGCACATACAAAGTTATTGGAAACCAGAATATGTATCAATAGCCGTAAATAAATTAGTAAGTTTTTACCAAAGTAATCTTTAAATTATACCTTATGAAGAAAATA
>Ga0247810_10001448_pt1 | contig 14957 bp, 14 predicted proteins | sample UWRJL119311C1_FD_179918 | JGI IMG/M metagenome (GOLD analysis project Ga0247810, IMG submission 179918) | Plant litter microbial communities from Arlington Agricultural Research Station in Wisconsin, United States - UWRJ-L119-311C-1 | ecosystem: Environmental > Terrestrial > Plant litter >...
CACGGTCAACGGTAAAAGTGGCATTCACAATGGACCTGTCGGCAAACTGCTGGTCGCCCGAAGAAACCACCCGCTGGCGGTTCCCGGGAAGCTTGGTTTGTCCGAAACCGAATTTCCAGTGAGGATTGGGAGCATAGTAAATGACGGCATCCCTGACAATGTTTACGCTCGTATTAACGGTTGAGAACTGGCTTCCGTCCCAGTCCATATCTCCGCGGGAAAAAGAAAGCTGTAATTTATAGGTAAGCTTCGGATTGTAAATGAATCCTTCGAATTTCAGCCGCAGACGACGCACCCTGAATTCATAGGAATCGGGAGAAAGATCGGTGTCACTTTTGGTAAGCATGGCCGCCCTGTTCTGCATTCTGAACTGGAATTGCATGGAGAAAAGGGAATCCTTTGCAACGATCTCCAGCCCTTTCTGAGCTTTGGTCTTAAAACTGATCGGGCTTTCCTGCGCTGTGGTCATCTGCGCGATCGCGAGGAATAAAAAAAGGTATGCTAATGGTTTCATATGCTGTTGTTAAGCGTGTTTTCTTTTAAATGTCATCGCATACGTGATCTGCAGGTAATCCTTTCTTCGCTGTGCCGTTGGCATGTTGAGGAACTGGTGCATGACACCTGCCTGTATGCTTGAGTGCTCAAATTTATAGCCCAATCCTGTAAAGAATCTGTTCTGATTGAAATAAGGCGCTTTTTGCGTGAAATGCACTTCATCCGAAATGTTGACGTAAAGCGTATTGGCCTGCAGCTGTTTCCTGTTGAGCGGTATCATAGCCTGCAAACGGTAGCGGAAACGGAAGCGATCGTCGGTATTTTCGCCATCGAAATTGGTATAGAAATCCTGCGTTGCGGAGTTCAGTTTTGAAATATAGCGGATCTCGGCGCGGTAACGGTGTTCCAGCTGTATTCTGCCGCCATTTGATTTCTGGAGCATTTCTGCCCAGAACCGGTATTCTTTCTGGCGCTGCGGAGTTCTGAAATTCTCATAATCCGCATATTGGTGATACGTTCCGATACCTGCTCCGGCATAGAGCTGATCGGTGAACTTATAGTGGAAATAGCCTTTCAGCTCCCAGTAGTTCGCATCGTTGTACAATTCCTGCGTTCTGACCTGGCCTTCGGCAAACAGGTTCCATTTCGGCGCGAGCTCATATTTCACATTGACGGTGCTCCACGTTCCTGTACGGAAACGCGTATTCTGTGCCCATCCCTGTGCTTTCGACGTCAATGGGGCCAGTGCTATAAGTGTTACTAAAAGTAGTTTCATACTCACCAATTTTGAGGCGAAATTAAATTCTTAACGACTACTTAACACTAGCTAAATCGTTTTATAATGATTTAGTAATCTTCTTAATACTGGGTTAACACAACCAGCGAATTGGACTGCTTTTGATGTGGATTATGCGCATATCGTTTAACTGTTTCCGCTATTATCAAAGCTGCAAAATCACTTAAATCAACACTGACTTAACATTAAGGTAACATTGATTGACGGGAAACTCTATTATTTCCAATAGCTGCGGCGATTTTCGGAGCATGCAGCGATGCTCACTTCTTCAACTTTACCATTTCGTTAACAATCATTGGCGGTCATTCCCGAATGGGTTGAAGCTATACCTTTGCCCCAAACAAACAAAACGGATTATGGCATCAGGCATTTTAAAGTTCTTTTTACCTAAAGACAGAATATTTTTCTCATTATTCGAACAGGCGAGTCAGAATATCGAAGCGATCTCCAAGAAGCTCGTTCTTTGCGTGAACGAGGCTGATTACAACAAACGTGCTGTCATCATCAAGGAAATGGAAGACCTGGAGCACCAGAACGACGATCTGACACACGAGATCTTCATGGAGCTTGGAAAGAACTTCATTACACCGTTCGACCGTGAGGATATTCATGCTCTTGCATCGTCACTGGATGATATTATCGACCATATTTACGCCACTGCCAAAAAGATCAACTTCTACAAAGTAGATCCGAACGACCAGGGAATCCTGAAAATGGCAGATGCTATTCACGAAGCCGTACTGGCGGTGAATTCAGCTGTTAAAGAGCTGCGCAATCTTAAGAATACGCAAAAGATCATCGAATGTGTGATCAAGATCAACAGTGTTGAGAACCAGGCCGACGATATCTTTGACCTGAGCATCGAAAAGCTGTTCAATTCGGATATCGACGCCAAAGAGCTGATCAAAAAACGCGAGATCTACCAGATCATGGAGGTTGCTACCGACAAATGTGAAGATGTTGGGAACGTGATCGAATCGATCGTTGTAAAATACGCTTAACACCATTCAATTAACCAAAGAATTGACATGTTAACACTCTTAATAATTGTAATTGTTATTGCGCTTCTGTTCGACCTGGTAAACGGGTTTCACGATGCCGCCAACTCCATTGCAACAGTTGTATCAACAAAAGTACTAACCCCGTTCCAGGCTGTAGTATGGGCCGCAGCGTTCAACATCATCGCCTTCTGGGTATTTGATATGAGCGTCGGAAATACCGTTGCCAAAACAGTCGACAATAATGCCATCGACCTTTGGGTGATCCTTTCCGGGCTGATAGCCGCAACGATCTGGAACCTGTTCACCTGGTGGCTTGGAATTCCTTCCAGCTCTTCGCACACACTGATCGGAGGATTTGCCGGTGCAGCCGTTGCTCATGCCGGGTTCGATGTTATTGCCGGTGCAGAGATCCTCAAAGTAGTAGCTTTTATTTTTCTTGCGCCTATTATCGGCGGAGTCATCGCCTTTGTTATCGCCCTGGTCACGATCACGCGGACTTTCTGGAAGAAAATGTCCATTATCATCCTGCTTTCCGTTCTGACCGTTTACCTCATGCTTTACATGATCGAGTACATGGATATGAAGCCTGTAATGATGTGGATCGTTGTCGGAATGCTTTCCATCTTCATCCTTGTTTATTCCTGGTATGAGATCGTTCACGGAAAAAAACAATCGGCGCTGAAAGAATCCAACATGTACAAAAAGCTTCAGCTGCTTTCTTCTGCCGCTTTCTCGCTCGGACACGGTGGTGCGGATTCGCAGAAAGTAATGGGAATTATCTGTGCTGCGCTGATGGTATTTGCCAACTACAACCGCAAAGAGCACACAGAAGATCAGATCCCGGATTACCTGCGCATTGCCGAAGTGATGCAGATCGAGTACAAAGACGGAGATGGACATAACAAGAAATTCAAGCCGGAATACAAAAACGAAGAGCACATTTTCGTTTATACGACCGGAAAGAAGATCTATGATTCCGAATCGAAACAACTGATCTTCGACGATAAAAAGCTGAACAAAAATTATTCGGAAGCAGCTGTTTTTAGCGATTACGTCAATGAAGCGGGAGAGCTGAAAGAAGGTGAAAAGATCAAAACGAAAGTTCACTCTGAAACCATGCCTTTCTGGATCGCTTTCGGATGCTACTTCATGATCGGTATCGGAACGCTGATGGGAGGCTGGAAAATCGTTAAAACAATGGGAACCAAGATCACCAAGGTAACGCCGCTCGAAGGAGTTTGTGCGGAAACTGCCGGGGCAATGACCTTATTTACCGTTTCCCAGCTGGGAATTCCTGTTTCGACAACGCATACGATCACCGGTTCCATTATCGGTGTGGGTGCAACCAAACGCCTCAGCGCAGTTCGCTGGGGAGTAACGATCAATTTGCTCTGGGCGTGGGTACTTACCATTCCTGTAAGCGGATTGCTTGCGGCAGGCGTTTACTACGTTTGTCAGCTGTTCAAATAGGCTACACGATCAAACAATCATATTTAAACCCTTGCGTCATTGAGCGTGAGGGTTTTCTTTTTACAATGGATGATACCAGTAATGTCCGCCAGCGGGACTATCGTTTCTTTTCTTTTGGCTTGATCCAAAAGAAACAAAAAATCAAGGCGGTTCATTACACTTGGCTCACGATACTCCTTCGAAGGGAAATCTTCGTTCTCTGTGAGCCATTTTATACACTCCTGCAATGCGAAAATGCCGAGGATCTCCTACGGAGCTATCGTCATTTTTAGCGCATTCCAGCACGCGTATAAAACCCTGTAATGAAAGGCCGGTTTTGTTTCTATCATTAATTTTGCTTCGTATAGAGTCTCAGTTGACATTTGGAGCTATTGCGATCCTTTCGCATTGACGTTCTTAAAAAACTTCAAGATTGGTTATTACGACCTTAGCCTTCTCCTAAACTATGGATCGGCGATCATTGTGACCTTTTATTGTCTACATGACGGACAATGATCTACTTCTGCTCAGTCAACTTTACGGTTAAAGCTTTACCTTTGAAAAAAATCATTTAAGATGACATTCCAGGAAAAACTGCAGGCGGTAGAAACGTTTCACGACGCGTTTAAGATTCAGAACAATTACGAGCCAACCGCTCAGCTGACAGAGGCCGAAGTGACGCTTCGTTACAACCTCATGAAAGAAGAAAACGAAGAATATCTTGAAGCTGCACAGAAAGGCGACCTGGTTGAAATTGCAGATGCATTGGGCGATCAGCTCTACATTTTGTGCGGGACGATCCTGCGTCATGGACTTCAGCACAAGATTTCCGAAGTATTTGCCGAGATCCAGCGATCGAATATGAGCAAGCTCGACGAGAATGGTCAGCCAATTTACCGCGAAGACGGAAAAGTATTGAAATCAGCGCTGTACTTCCGCCCGGATATTGCGGCGATCCTGGAGAAATGAACCGGTTTAACCTCCGCGTTTACGGGATCCTGATCAATGACAGAAATGAAGTGCTGCTTTCCCGCGAGCGCAGGAACGGCCATGAATTCACCAAATTCCCCGGCGGCGGACTTGAATTCGGAGAAGGCATCAAGGATTGTCTCCAACGCGAGTTCCGCGAAGAGCTCGACATTGACATAGCAGCCGGAGAACTGTTTTATGTCACCGATTTCTTCCAGCAGTCGGCTTTTCATAAAGATCACCAGCTGATCTCCTTTTATTACACCGTTGCTTACCCGGACTGGCAGCTGCTTCCCATTGAAGAGCTGAAAGCCGGTACAGAGGACCAGGAAACGTTCTTTTGGGTTCCGGTGCAGGAGCTGACGGAAGAACTGGTTACTTTTCCTGTGGATAAGGTGGTTGTGGGGAGGCTTACCTACAGCCAACAATACTAATACTTTATGGACTCGTTTGATTATTGGAAGAGTAGTCACTTGATTTGACTCTTGCTGTCACGTGGCAAGTCTTTTTTAGGCTTGAAGGTATTTAAGTCAAAAGTTCCTGAAACAAAAAAATACTTTTGTTCCGCTCTTTCGGTACTGATAAAATTGTATCCAATATTGAGTGCTTGAGCAAATTTATATCTTGCTTCTGAATCAAAATCGCCGCTATCTTTTCGATCAAATTTCCTGAACCTTTTTCCTATAAAGCTTAATATTATACCAGCATTGTGATTAGGTTTTAGAACTGAAGAATAAATTCCAAAGTAGTATGGTGTCACAGCAAAAGGTAAAAAATTGTTCCATGAACCACTTAACCAAAACTGAGGAAAAGAGAGTGATAGTCTAAGATTATTAGTCGACTTGAGCGGAGATAGAAAGCCTTCGTTTTGTCCATTACTTGCGATATTCGCGTCAAAATAAAAGGTATTAGACCTTAATTGGTAAGAAGTTAAATTTTCAGTTATTATTGAATTCTGATAAGTCGCTGATCCGGATAAAGCAAACAAAGTTCCTTTGAACATTGTAATATTTCCTTTTATTCCAGGACTTATTCTATTCGTCTTTTCCGAAGAAAAAACTTTCGCAACCGAGTCGTAAAATGAGAAATTTTGATAACTGGCAAAAACCGATAGCGAATATGTAAAATACGTTCCTCCCCAAGCTGACGGATTAATTAGCGAATCAAATCCCCAGGCAATACCAAATTCCATGCTAGGAGAGATATTAATTTTGCTATTAAATTTTAACTGTGATTTAGAATTATCAACGACATTGAACTTAGCGAATATAAGTTTGGACTTAGCCATAGTGTTGATCGTATCCAAAGAATTTTCGTCAACCACATAATAGATTTTCCTGTAAAAGTGGCTAACCGGAGTTAACACTCCAACATTGTTTGAAGATAAGGTGGGCTGTACAGTGGTTGAAGGAACTCCAAAAATAAAATCTCCTTTAGAATCGGTTATAACTTCTTGACTATGTATGTTTATTAAAAAACATGATAAAATAAGTAAAAGCAGTAAATTTTTCATAGCGGTCGTTTTTATATATTCATCAAAGGAACATATAACACTTTCCTCACTTCTCCCCGGAACCAACGATTTTCACCTCCCTGAATTCCGGGAGATTTCTTAGTCTTTGTTTAGAGTTCTCAGACCTTGTATAACTTTCCTGAAGCCTTGGATAGCATTGCACAGGCCTTGTATAACTTTTCCCAAGCCTTGTATAGCATTGCACAGACCTTGCGTAACTTTACTCAAGCCTTGTATAGAATTACTCAAACCTTGTATAACTTTTCGCAAGCCTTGTATAGCATTGCACAGACCTTGTGAAGCTTTACTCAAGCCTTGTCAAGAATTACTCAGATCTTGTATACCTTCCCTGAAGCTTTATTGTTCTTTTACAAGCCTATTTCAGCTTTTCATTGGTTTTATGCCGATCGCTGTCACGCGCGGTTTTCTTTTCGAGGTTTTTCTTCAGGGCTTCTTCGAGGTCGATGCCGGTTTGATTGGCAAGGCAGATCAGAACGAACAGCACGTCGGCCATTTCGTCGCCGAGATCTTTGGATCTGTCGCTTTCTTTCTCGCTCTGTTCGCCGTAGCGGCGGGCAATGATGCGGGCAACTTCACCGACTTCTTCCGTTAACATGGCCAGATTGGTAAGCTCGTTAAAATAACGGACTCCCACTTCTTTGATCCAGTTGTCGACAATTACTTGTGCTTCTTTGATTTCCATGCTAACTGTTTTAAAACGGCGGCGGCAATCGCTTGTCTTCCCGGCGCGGTGTAATGTTCGGTGATAAATGTGCGTTCAAACCAGTAATTATCAGGAAGCAGGCTGAAACAGTTCACCACTTCGGAGGATCCGTGATCGTAGCGCTTCATCAAACAGGCAACATTCGACTCCATCAGCTGCCGTAGGTCTTTGCCAACCGTTTTTTCTGCTTCTTCCACATTCTCGCTGAAAAGCACGAAGATCAGCCGGATATGATGCGCCCGGCAAAATTCCACCAGCTCGTCGTATTGCCGGATCCGCTCATTCTTTTCATGGAGCACAAAGCCGAATTTCTTCACATACTCTCCGGCAATTCCCGGCGGCCCCTGCTGCTGTTCTTCCAGCTTCCTGAACCAGTGAAAAACGGTTCTCCGATCGTTTCCGAACGGCAAGCGATCGAACCGGAAATGATTATTGATGCGGTGCCTGCGCTCACCCGGAGAGATCCACGGATAATTCTTCAGCGAAACCCTGATCCGGTTCCAAAGTGGAATTGACCGGTTCGTATAGACCATATTCCGCTGCAAGGAATTTTCAAGGTCGGAATGGATCCATTCTGCAGAAAAGCTTCTCAGGTTGAGCTCACAAATAACGGTTCGCGGCAGATTTCCGGGTTCTATCCATTTGAGAACATCGAGGAAAATACCGGCGTGTACAGCTCCCGTATCGAAACATACGATAGGAAGATCAGGCTCTTCATCCATCATCATATCTGTAATGGAACGCTGATCCGGTTCCTCCGGCAATGTGGCCCGGTTGGGTGAAGCTCCGAGGAATAAAATATCATTTTGATGCACTTTCAGCCGTTCCAGCTTGAGACGCATCCAGCCTTCACTTTCCAGGTCTGACCGGTAGAACCATTGCTGGTAGATCCATGCGGAAACCAGGAATACAAGTCCTGCAAACACCAGGCGTATGGCTATGTAACGTGTGGCTTTCATCAGAACTGAAAATAGATAAACTGCATGGAACCTGTTCCCGAAAAGAGGAAAATAAATGCCAGCAAAAAGGCATACCAGGTCCATCGAAACGCCAGATTCCAACCGGAAACGACGCCTTCAATGCGCTGATTTCTTTGTTTCCATTCGCTGAACAGGAAAAGAACCGCAGGAAGCACAAACCAGAGTCGATGGTCCATTTCAAGCTGTTTGGTTCCGACGGAAGAGAAAAACGACAAGGCGAGCTTCATGGTTCCGGCCCTGAAAAAGATCCAGCAGATCATGACAACCGTAAAAGTTGCGATCCAACGAATGGTTTTTTCGATCACTGACATTTGCTGCCGTTCCGGAAAAAGCAATTGTTCGATCAGGTAATAAACGCCGTGAATAATTCCCCACCAGATAAAATTAGCCGAAGCCCCGTGCCACAGTCCGCTAATAAAGAAAACGGCGAAAATGGCAAACATCCAGCGCAATCTTCCGTGTCTGCTTCCACCCAATGGAATGTAGACGTAATCCATAAACCAGCGGGAAAGCGTGATGTGCCAGCGTGTCCAGAAGCTTTTCAGGGAAAGCGAAAAATAGGGCGATTTGAAGTTGTCTGCCAGGTTTACTCCCATCAAAGCGGCAATTCCGAGGGCAATAAGCGAATAACCGAAAAAATCCGCGTAGATCTGGAGCCCGAAGAACACCACTCCTGCAATGCGGCTAATCGCTCCGTAACTATTCGGGTCGCTGAAAACCGGCTCGAGGAACACAGACAAATTATCCGCAATGACCATTTTCAGGAAAAAGCCATACAGCATCAGGCGAGCTCCTTTTACCAGGAATTCCATCCGGAAACCGACTTCCTGGAACAATTGAGGGCGCAAATGCGAATAGCGCTCGATCGGCCCGGCAACCAGCTGGGGAAAATAGCTCACATACAAGGCGAATTTCAGGAAATTGCTCTCCGGAATACAGCGGCCACGGTAAACATCCACCGCATAGCTTACCGCCTGGAAGGTGTAAAACGAGATTCCGACGGGAATGCCGTATTCAAAAATGTAAATGACACGGGCAAATGCGTCATTGCTGACCACATGATCTCTAATCCAGCCTGAACCGCCGAAAAAGAAATGGAAGTATTTGAACAGGATGAGGATACCGAGATTGGAAATAAGACTGAGAGCCAGCCAGAATTGCTTCCCGCGCTTAGTTTCTGTACGGTACATTTTTTTCGTCGCGAAAAAGTCGACCGTGGTTGAAAACAGGATCAGCCAGATGTATTCCAGCTTCCAGCCTGCATAGAAAAAATAGCTCGCAGCCAGCAGCAATAACCAGCGCCGTTTTGGCGGCAACAGGTAAAACAGTACAATTACCGGTACCAGGAAGAGCAGGAAGTCGATAGAATTGAACAGCATCTACTCCCTTTTTTTGGAATCTATCGTAATGGTCACAGGTCCGTCGTTGATCAGCGAAACTTGCATATCAGCGCCAAAAATACCTGTTTCTACCGGCGCAAATCCCTTGCAGCGGATAATAAAATCTTCATAAAGCGGGATTGCCTGCTCCGGTCTTGCGGCTTTTGTAAACCCGGGACGATTTCCTTTTTTTGTGGAGGCATGAAGCGTGAACTGGCTAACAATCAGCAACTCACCCTGAACATCCAGCAGCGAAGCGTTCATTTTACCTTCGGCATCCGGGAAAATGCGCATGTTTACCAGTTTCTGGATCAGCCATTCGGAATCTTCATGATCATCGGCTTCTTCTATCCCGATCAGCACCAGCAATCCTTTGGCTACAGCCCCATGAACAACTCCGTCAATCCGGACAGCAGCTTCGGAAACGCGCTGGATCACTAATCTCATGCGTGCTTGTTTCTTCGGTGAACATCATCTTCATCCCCGGTCATCAGCTGGAGATATGTCCAGTAGCGCGACTGGTAAATTTTGCCTTCTTCCAGAGCAGCTTTCACGGCACATGAAGGCTCGTTGATATGCTGGCAATTGTGGAACCGGCACTGGCCAAGCATTTCGCGCATCTCGGGAAAATAATGCGAGATCACTTCTTTGTCGAGCTGCACAATGCCAAAAGCGCGGATTCCCGGTGTATCGATAATAAATCCGCCGGATTGCAGCGGGTGCATTTCTGCAAAGGTCGTCGTGTGCTGTCCCTGGTGGTGAGCACTGGAGATCTCCCCTATTCTGAGATCGAGATCCGGATCGAGGGCATTGACGAGCGTACTTTTTCCTGTTCCGGAATGACCGGCTATCATTACCTGGTTCCCGGCAATTTCGTCCCGCAGGAAATCGATGTTCTGCTCGTTCGTTGCGGAGATCGCTTCGCAGGGATAACCAACCGTGCGGTACATGTCCATCATGGCATCCACATCGAACCGCTCGTCTTCGGATAACAGATCGACCTTATTAAAGAGTAAAGTCACGGGGATCCTGAACGATTCGGCAGCAACCAGGAAACGGTCGATAAAAACCGTATGCGTTTCCGGATGTTTCAGCGTCACCAGCAGGTAAGCGCGGTCGACATTGGCCGCAAGGATGTGCAGCTGTTTGCTGAGATTCGTGCTTTTCCTGACGATGTAATTACGGCGCATTTCGTAGTCCTCGATAATGCCTTTTCCCTCTTCATCAAACTCGTAGCTGAGGAAAACAACATCGCCAACGGAAATAGGATTCGTCGTCTTGAGATCGTCCAGGCGGAGCTTTCCACGGATACGGCAATCAACCTGATCACCGTTTTCGAGCATCACCTGGTACCATTTACCTGTCGATTTCAACACTTTTCCTTTCAATCCGGACATGCGGTAAAGTTAAACATTCCGCCGAAGTCGGCGATCTGCGTGTGGAAGTCTTTTCAGTACATTTAATACCGGTATCTGTACTTCGCGGTTAGAGCTGAAAAGAAATCGATTTTGGGTGGCCAACCGAGTTCAGACAAGATTAGTTATCTTCGCAGTCAAAGTCCCCAACATGTCAATTGAAGTAAAGCAACTTTCTAAATTTTACGGTGAGCAGGCCGCAGTGAACAACATTTCGTTTTCTGTCGGAAAAGGAGAGATCGTAGGTTTCCTCGGTCCGAACGGTGCCGGAAAATCGACAACAATGAAGATCATTACCGGTTTTATTCCCGCTTCGGAAGGCCTGGTAAACGTGTGCGGCATGAGCGTGAACGAACAATCGCTCGAAACGCGCCGCAAGATCGGCTATCTCCCGGAAAACAACCCGCTTTACCTCGACATGTACGTGAAGGAATACCTCGAATTCGTCGGGAAGATCTATAAAGTGAACAAGGTTTCGGACCGCGTAAAAGAAATGATCAACCTGGTTGGACTCGATGTAGAACAAAACAAAAAGATCGGGATGCTTTCGAAAGGTTACCGTCAGCGTGTAGGACTTGCACAGGCGATCATTCACGATCCGGAAGTCCTTATTCTCGATGAGCCTACTTCAGGACTTGACCCGAATCAGCTGGTAGAGATCCGTCAGCTGATCAAAACCATCGGGAAGGAAAAAACAGTTATGCTTTCCACGCATATCATGCAGGAAGTGGAAGCGATCTGCGACCGGGTGATCATCATTAAAAAAGGAATTATCGTGGCCGACAGCCTGGCCTCTGATCTTCAGTATGACGCAGGTCACCAGGTTGTTTATGCCGAATTCGACAGCGAAGTTTCCCGCAACTTGCTCCAGAAGATCACAGGCGTTTCCAAAGTTGAGAAAGTAACCGAAACGACATTCCTGATCGAAAGCGACGCAGAAGGCGACCTGAGAAAAGCCGTAGCACAGTTCGCACAGGCAAATAACCTGCTGGTGATCACACTGAGAACAGAAGAAAAATCGCTGGAGGAAGTGTTCAAAGAGCTTACGAAATAAGCTCAGCGCCAAATCGAAAAGTCAGAATGTTTTAACTGTTTTCCCGTGTATCTTCGCGACTTCGTGGTAAATTCCACTCGTACCGGCTGGTTCATTCATTCGAGCAATCAGTGAACTTCCAATTGTTCATTTCTTCGGATAAAAACTTTTAAAACAGATTTAAATCCTCCTTAACTTCACTGAAAATTTACAGACATGACGATGGAAACTACACAGATCCAGGAAGAGATCACACGACTGAAAGCCACTCTTACCGGGAATTTATTCGAAGATCTTGAAACACAGCAGGCGATCTACGAGCTGAAAAAACAACTCAATCCGGAGATCGTGGATCATCCCGAACTAGATACCGACGACGAATGTTTATCCTGCGGAAGCTAAAAGCTATTCAACGATATTATAATCCCTTCGCTTCATTGCCGGAGGGATTTTTTATTTAGAATCATTTTAAATATACCTTATTACTGGTATTGCAGCCGGCTCGTTGCTGCGGTAATTTTACGGCGGGAATTAACAACTGTTAAGAGTTCTTTTTTCCGGAAAACGAGCATGAAAACAAAACGCATATCTTCCAAAAACCTACGGACCTCCCAACTGGGACTTACGCTTGTTTTCGCCTTATTCTCAGCTGTTAGCGGGAATTCCCAGAAGATTTTAGACCGGCACGTGCTACACGATATCCGGATAGAGGTTTCCCAGGAAAGCTGGTTCGATTCCCTTCAGACTTATTTCAACCAGGCATTGAACGGTGCAGACAACCGGTTTCTGCCGGCTACCGTCATCACCGACGGAGATACCCTCTATGAGGTAGGATTTCGGTTCAAAGGTAAGTATTCCAATTACGGATTCCCGGGGAATAAAAAACCCTTCCGTCTCGATTTCAATGAATTTATCAAAGGCCAGGATTTCCAGGGCCTGAAAAAACTGAACCTGCACAACCTTGCCGGAGATCCTTCTTTTCTCAGGGAATTCATGGCTTACGACCTTTTTGCCTACCTGGGAATCGCCGCTCCACGGGTTTCATTTACGCGGCTTTACATCAACAATGTCTACTGGGGATGCTATGAGATCGTCGAAGAGCCTGACAAGGTATTTCTCGCACATAACTTTGGCAACAAAAACGGAAATCTGTTCGAGTGTGTCAAAACCAGCACGCTGAGCTGGAAAGGTGAATTGCCGGCAGCTTACCCCGAGCTGGAACTGAAAACCGACAGCTCTGCCACAGCTTACGACAACCTCATCGAATGGCTGGATCTTTTCAATAATTACTATTCGTTCGATTACCAGCAGCAATTGTCGGAGCGCTTTGACATGGACAGCTATATGCGTATCCTGGCCGCAGACGTACTCATCAATAACCAGGATGCTTACTGGAGCAACGGGCGCAACTATTTCATTTACGACGATCTCGTATTCGGAAAACTACGCTGGATTCCCTGGGATTATAACCTCTCCTTCTGGGACGCGTCGCACGCACCGATTCCCGTTCACAGCGGAAATGTTTACCAGCCTTTCATTTACAGGATCTACGAGAACGACTACCTGAGGAAAAAGTACCTCACGCAATTCTGCAAGTTAATCGAGAACGAATTCAACGACTATCCGTTCAACGAGCGAAGCCAGGAAGTTTACGCTCTGATCCGCCCGGCAGTCGAGGAAGATTCCATGAAATTCTATACGACCTACCAGTTCTACGCTAACAGAACGCAGCCCGTTACCGTGAGCATGCTCCGGAACAACATTCCCACAGATGTTTACCTGCCGGGATTAACCGATCTCTTCGCCAAACGAAGAACGGAATTACGAAAAGCGCTTTTTGCAGCCGGCTGCGATTGTGACAACATAGAAGTATCCGATGAGCTGGAAGGAACATTGTTCCCGAATCCTGCAACGAAATCAGTTACCATTTACCTGGAAGACGACATTTCTTCAGGGCCAATGCACATTCGCCTCAGCGATATGAGCGGCAATATCCTTTTCAACGAATACCAGACAGCTTCCACGGGAAGCTTCCAATGCGATATTTCCGGATTCAGCAACGGAGTTTACTTCGTGAAGGTCGAATCACAAGGAAAATCATTTACCCGAAAACTGATCAAATACTAAGAAATGACTAAAACAATACTTGCAATTGCCCTTTCATTTATCAGCCTGAATTACCAGGCGCAATGGTCACAGCTCAGCTCCGGAACTTCCTCCGATCTGAACAGCATTCACTTCACGGATAACAACACTGGCTGGGTCGCCGGAGAGCAAGGCATGATCAGAACTACTGCAAACGGAGGCGATTCCTGGTCTGCGCAAACTTCCGGAACTTCCTCAGAGCTTTACAGCATTTATTTTACCGATTCTCAAAACGGCTGGGCGGCCGGAGAGAACGGCGTGATCCGCCACACCGCAAACGGAGGCGCAACCTGGAACTCACAGGCTTCCGGAACGATCTATGATCTGTATGCCATTCATTTCTTCGATGCTTCCAACGGGCTGGCAGCCGGTAAAACCGGGGTTATCCTGAGAACGATCAATGGTGGAACGAGCTGGACGATCAGCGTTGCCGGAAACGGAGGCTCGGGAAGTGGCAGCGGCAGCTCATCCGGAACAGAGACCGAATTAACGGATATCCAAATGACTTCCCTCACAACAGCTTATGCCTGTGGAAAAGGAGGTTATTTCCTGAAATCCACGGATGGCGGCACTAACTGGACAGCACAGCTCACCGGAGTATCCGAAGATTTTGCAGCACTTCATTTTCCTTCGGCAGAAACAGGCTATGTAGCTTACGAGCTCGGAAAAGTAAAGCACACAACAGGAAACGGAACCTTCAACTCCGTATACGCCGCAACCAGCAAAGACCTGAAAGGAATCTGGTTCGTAACCGATCAGAAAGGATGGGTTGTCGGGGATGAGGGCCGCATCCTTTATACACTCGACGGCGGAACGACCTGGTCATCCCAGAACCTCGCAAGTGTGGAGGAAGAACTGAATGCTGTTCATTTTCCTTCCGCAACAACAGGTTACTGCGCCGGAAAAGACGGAGTTATCCTGAAGATGATCAATGTCGATTTTGTCGGCGTGAACGAAAACACTGAAATACAGCTGAACGTTTACCCGAACCCTGCAACAGGATCTATAACTATCTCCCTGAACGACCAATTCTCCTCAGGAATTGCAACGATTATCGT
>Ga0247810_10001449_pt1 | contig 14931 bp, 14 predicted proteins | sample UWRJL119311C1_FD_179918 | JGI IMG/M metagenome (GOLD analysis project Ga0247810, IMG submission 179918) | Plant litter microbial communities from Arlington Agricultural Research Station in Wisconsin, United States - UWRJ-L119-311C-1 | ecosystem: Environmental > Terrestrial > Plant litter >...
TTGAGCCTGCCTATATCGTTCAGGTATTTGTAATAGTGCTTTTCGGTTCCGAGCGAATGTATGCTCATTCCCCATAGTCCAAATTGGACACCAAATTTGATGACCAGACTAAGGTCGTGGTAACTCAGGGTTTCCATAATTGCAAAATAGTCGGCTATATTCCCGCCGCCTCCATATGCTTTTGGATACGCCATATTCCCGAGGTTTTCAGCGGCCAGCACTTTACACCAATCGTATACCGTTTGTCTATAAACGGCAGTGTCGGTTGAGGTTTCATATTTAAATCCGGGTCTGCTGATCACCTCCTTTACCTTATTGATGATCGGTGCCTGGGCGCCATCCAATAGTGCCGTCAGTGCCGCAACATCAAAATGGCTGCTCGTACTATATGCTGAAGTGGTGCTGGATGAGGCATTTGGCCTAAGGCTGTTTAAGGTTTCTTCACCCAAAATGCCAAGATCGTTCTCCAGTTGCTGGTAGGAAGTGCTTATTCCTGCTATATTGTTATCGTTATTCGATAATTGTAATGACAGTTCGTAAAGTGTTTTGGTTTGTTCGGTTATGGCACTGTTTATAGCCGATTTCCATTCTATAAGGGTGGTCCTTGAAGGAGGAGAGTTTAAGTCGATCCTTGATAGTAAGAGTTGTTTTTCCTGTTCTGAAAGCCAGGTTTGGGAAAGTATAAATTGCTGTAATGTTGCAAATTCTTTTGCGGTTAAAATATCGTCAGACCATGCGAGATAAAAAAGGGGAAGGAAGGCGTTTATTTTAGGGTTTTCCATTATAAAGTACTTTAAGATTGTGATTTCTTAAAATTACGTAATTGGAAAGCGAAAGCATTTAATAATTTGTTAATTAAGTAGGAAGGGCTACTAAAGTTTAGGAACTGATTTTCGTTGGAATGTGCGTAGCGAGTGGATTGCCTGCTGTTGAACCTTGTTTTGAAGGAAACCGGTCCAGCCAAAAAGAAGGCCTTTTAATCCAAGCGCCTGGCGGCTCCATTTCCAAATATCAAAATAGTCTGTATGCCTGATGATTAGGCCGTCCTGAAATTCGAATTGTGCGTATATGACGTTGATAACTTTTCTGTTGGTACTGCTAAAATGGTATGTTGCGACCCACTTGGCGCTGCCCGTACTGCCATTAGCCTTGATGTCTGAGAATTCAATATGCAGGTTGCCTCTGCTTTTTTCAATCAGCATATGCCACATATCTGATGCGTCTTTTCCCTTTAAGATTCCGAATGCAGGATCTTCAAATTGGATATCTTCATGATAACAACTGGCCATGGTATCGGCATTCTGATTGGCGAAAGCGGCATAAAACTCTTCTATTAGTTGCTCGTTCTGGTTCATTCGGGTTAATTATAAAGTTGGCTTACTTCTTTATTGGTCTCAAAGATATTCTTAATAGTTTTATCGTAAAGTTCGAAATACGACGCCCTATTGGTTGCCGTAAAATACCCGGTCTGGCTGCTAAATGCGGACTGTGTGCCTTTGACTGAAAAGCGAAGGTCCTTGATAGGGCTCTTTCTGAGCTTGGCGATTTCTGCAGGCGTAAAGGTATAATAGGCATAAGTCATATTGTCGGCATGTTCCCGTAATCCTTTGTCAGTACAGGTAATAAACGAATTGTCTTCGAGGTAGATGTAAACAGTTCCTCCAATATAAAAGCTGTCGTTGGTTACCTGTACGCCAATTTTCAGCACTCCTCCTTTTTCTGTTTTAGCAATCTGCGTCTGTACTTTTCCGGTAAGCGCATAATCATCACAGATAAAATCCCATACCGGTGTTGCCCTGTATTCCTTGCCATCCTTCAGCTTTACTGTTTGCTGGGCTGAAAGGTTCATTCCGCTTAATACAAGCAGCAGTAGGTAAATAACTTTTTTGGGCATTAGGGTATTGGGATTAAGGTTGGTACTCATCGGTCCAGTTTGTCGATTTTATTGCAGATACTTTGTTGTCTCTATTCATGGTCACCCTGAGTTCTTTCTGGGTATGTTTCCATTGGTAATCTGCCTTATAGCGGTATATCATAGTGCCGTTCGCATTATCCTGGATCACTTGTACCAGGTTGATGTCTTTAAATTTGCCGTATTTTACTGCAAAAGTCCTGCAGGTCTTGGTTATTTTTTCAGGTGTTGTATTCTGAATGATCTTTTCGGTAGCTTCAGAAGACGTAAAAGGTTTGAATTTTGAAGTGTTACAGCTGTTCAATACCCTTTTTCCCAGTTCGTAGGCCCTGCTTTTTTGGGCTGCATCTACTGCTGTAGGGGCAAGTTTTACAATCGTTGGTGCAGCTGGTTTTTTTGATTTGCAGCTGACCATTGCAATCAGCATAAGGAGGAGCAGTATTTTTTTCATAATTCTGTTGTAGTAAATATATCCGTATTCATTAAACCGGATGGCCTGTTTTACAATTGCATTTATTTAAAAAATGCATATTAGGTGTTAATTTTAATAAAGCTTAAAGTTAAAATAAAAAATGCCAACATAAAAAATTTACGTTGGCATTATAACTTTAAATTAAGAAAGTGCTATTTTTTTACTTCAACAGCGGTTTTTCCATCCTTTACTTCAACCGTTGTTTTTGGAGTCTTTACGTCTACGCCGTCTGTGCTTACTTTTACAGTGGTGCTAGGCTTTTCTTCTGCCGGGGCAGGTGTAACAGGTTCAGGAGCAGGTGGAGGCGGAGCAGGAGCTTCTACCGGAGCAGGAGCTTCAGCTGCCACTGGCGCTTCTTTTTTACACGAAACAAGCGTCATGATTGATAAGAGTGCTGCAAATAGGGTTAATTTTTTCATTGTTTTGTTTTTTAGATAGTGATAAAGTTAGGGTTTTTATTTTTAGTAATGGAGTATGGAGTTTTAAATAACAGGTTTTGCTTATAAACGCTTTGCTAAGCAATAACAACAGGTCAACAAACATATGGAGTTATTGTTTTTCTGGCATATCGACTTAGCCTAATCGCTTGGTCGATCGAGCTTATCTGTAAAGTAAAAACACGCATTAAGCCTTCCAGATCTAAAACTTTATTTACAATTCAATTGCTAATAATTCTTCTCCTAAGGCATGTAATGCTTTTTCTATTTTTTGCCTTTGCTCTTCACGTGGTTTTCTCATGCCACTGGCATAATGCTGTAATTGTTTTTGATTTATTCCTGTAATTCTCTCAAATGCTGAGTTGGTCAGAATCCCCTTATAATAACTTAACAGGCTTTCGACATCAAATTTATAAACAAACTCATAATCGTTTTTAAGGATCGATGGCAGTTCTTTATTGTGTTTAATATAGGCCTCTAAGGCAAGGTGTATTCCTTCTTTGGCTTCTTTTACAGTCTCAGCAGCTGAATATACTCCTTCCAGATTCTCAATCCAGACACCATAATCGTCTGGTCCTTTTGAAATAATAGCTTTTAATTTTTTCATTTGAAATAATTTATTTTTTCACTACTTAATTGAAATACTAATTTGTTACAATCCCATTTCCTTAGTTATCTTTTCTCTTAATCCTTTACCAATCTCTTTGGCACCGTGATAAGGTACTGTATAGCGCCTGCCGTCTTTTTCATAAATGTAGTGGCTTCCTTCCGCAGCTATATATAGCCAACCAGCGCGCCTTATGTTTCGGTGAAATTCTGAGTACTTCATACAATATCACATTACAAAGATAGTAAAAATACTATCATTTAGATTGTTTTTTTTATTTTTTTTAGTCAACCCTATTGTTGTTAAATGAGTTAGCTCAAATATAAATAGGAGGTATAGTATTGTATTACGGTAAAACCACAGTAAATCTTAAATGAATATAATTACGAGATGTGGTATTTATCTAAAGCTAATTTACTGGAATGGATTTTTGAGAGGGTTTAAGATTATTTTGAAAGGGTGGTTCTTTGATAAATTAATCAATAATCAAACTCTACAATCAACTTCGACAATACCTCCCTCTCTGGAGGGGCCTGAAAGGCGGGGTGGTTCTTTAAATATAGAATCCTAAATATGTAACCCCTAAAACAAAAAATCCCAATCTTTCGATTGGGATTTTAGTAAAAGTAATGCGTGGTTAGTATAAAACAGGAAAAGCTTCCGGTTTTGCTTCATTCATGATAGCGTATATTTTTTCGTATATATCTTCTGCGGATGGTTTGGAAAAATAGTCTCCATCTGTTCCGTAGGCGGGTCTGTGAGGTTTTGAAGACAGTGTTTCTGGTTTGCTGTCAAGGAAACGGTAGCCGTTTTGCTCATCAAGCACTTGTTGCAGGATGAAGGCAGAGGCTCCTCCGGGTACATCTTCGTCGATTACGAGAAGGCGGTTGGTTTTGGAAACGCTTTTGGCGATATCGTGATTGATATCAAAAGGCAGCAGTGACTGTACGTCTATGATCTCACAGTCAATACCGATTTCCATCAGCTCCCTGGCAGCCTGCTCTACAAGGCGTAGCGTAGATCCATAAGAAACAAGTGTGATATCCTTACCTTCACGGATAGTCTCCGTAATTCCTATTGGCGTTTTGAATTCACCAAGGTTGGTTGGCATTTTTTCTTTTAAACGGTAACCGTTTAGGCATTCGATAACCAAGGCCGGTTCGTCTGTTTCCAATAAGGTATTGTAAAAACCTGCTGCCTTGGTCATATTTCGCGGTACGAGTACATGAATTCCCCTGATTGCATTGATGATCATTCCCATAGGTGAACCCGAGTGCCATACTCCTTCAAGGCGGTGGCCCCTGGTTCTTATAATTAGGGGTGATTTTTGTTTTCCCCTGGTTCTGTATTGTAGCGTAGCCAGGTCGTCACTCATGATCTGGATTGCGTATAACAAATAGTCGAGGTACTGGATTTCGGCAATAGGGCGTAAGCCTCTCATTGCCATACCAATTCCCTGTCCTAGTATAGTTGCTTCACGGATACCAGCATCGGCAACCCTTAACTCGCCATATTTCTCCTGCATGCCTTCAAGACCTTGATTCACATCACCTATGTTTCCGGCGTCTTCACCAAAGATCAGAACCTCAGGATATTTGTCCAATATCGCATCAAAGTTGTCTCTTAGGATCAGCCTGGCATCGGTATCTTCTGCGTTGCTATCGTATTGCGGTGCTATTTCTTTTACAGAAAAAACATTTTTATCTGATTCAGAGAATAGGTGGGAGCTGAACTTAGGCTGTATTTTAGCGGTGTATGCAGTAATCCAGTTGGCCAGTGTTTCCCTGGTGTTTTCCTTAATGATCAAGCGAAGTGCTTTTCTTGCGGTGATCAGGATTTCTTTTCTGCCCGGTTCTTTTGCCGCACTTAAGTCGCCAGCCAATTTTTGTATAAATACCTTATTGCTACTGCCTGCTGCTATGTTTTCAAGCAGTGTCAGCAATTCCTTTTGGTCTTCCTTCATAGGAGAAACAAAAGCATTCCATGCTGCTTTTTTACCATCGAGTACTTCTCTTTTTGCCTGTTCGTCCATTGCGTCCAACTCTTCAGCAGTTGCAATATTGATAGCGATCATCCAAAGCCTCATCTGCCTGATACAGTCGAAATCACTTTCCCATGCCAGGCGGTCTGCATTTTTATAACGCTCATGCGAACCCGAAGTAGAGTGGCCCTGTGGCTGTGTCAGTTGGTAAACGTGGATCAGTACAGGAACGTGTTCTTCACGTGAGATCTTTGCCGCTTTCTGGTAAGTATCTACGAGGGTTGCATAGTCCCACCCTTTTACGCGGAAGATCTCATAACCTTTGGCATTTTCATCACGTTGGAAGCCTTTAAGTATTTCAGAGATATTCTCCTTTGTAGTCTGGTGCCTTGCGTGCACAGAAATACCATAGTCGTCATCCCAGACGCTCATGACCATAGGTACCTGGAGTACGCCGGCTGCATTGATTGTCTCGAAGAAAAGTCCTTCAGAAGAAGAGGCGTTTCCTATAGTGCCCCATGCGATTTCATTTCCATTGATAGAGAAATTGGTACTGTTGTTTATGTTGGTTATATTCCTGTATATTTTTGAAGCCTGTGCCAATCCCAATAGCCTTGGCATCTGGCCGGCGGTAGGAGAGATGTCTGCGCTTGAATTTTTTTGTTCGGTAAGGTTTTTCCAGTCTCCGTTCTCGTCCAGGGAGTGGGTGGCAAAGTGGCCTCCCATTTGCCTGCCTGCCGACATAGGGTCGAAACTGATATCCGCATGTCCGTAAAGTCCTGCGAAAAACTGTTCTATTGTCAATTCGCCAATAGCCATCATAAAAGTCTGGTCGCGGTAATATCCGGAGCGGAAATCACCATTTTTAAAAGCTTTGGCCATAGCCAGTTGTGGCACTTCCTTTCCATCACCGAAGATACCAAACTTCGCCTTACCGGTTAAAACTTCACGCCTGCCCAAAAGGCTACATTCTCTACTGGTTGTGGCAATTTTATAATCGTTAAGTACTTCTTTTTTAAAATCTTCGAAAGAGAGTGCGGCTTGGGTGGTTGCTTCTGTCATAGTGGATTTTCTTGCTTTTATGAAACAAATTTAATTAAAAACGGCTAACATTCATAATACTATGAAAGAAATATAATTAGCGGATTGATAAATTAAAAGCAATAAAGTACTGTTTCTTTGTCGGATGTGTAAGTAAAAAACGCAAATATTAAATATTAGTCACAATGTTTATGAATTTAACAGGCTTAAAACCATTTTCTTGTAAAAAGATTTACAAGCAATTTTGGGTCTAATGTGACGATAAACCTTATTTTCTCGTTGTAATTGGGTTGGGCAATTTCCCATCCATTATTCGAGTATACAGGAAAGTACAATTCAAAGTAGTCTGTAACAAGGTTAAGGCGGATACCGTTATCATATACGAATTCAGGTTTACTGTATTCATTTTTAAGGAATCCGAGGTCACCATAAATCTCTACCCAGTTCCAGATATTAAACCCGATATTGGTTGTGGCCATCCACTGGTTGGCGAAGTTCGTATCCATTTTAGATTTAAACCCTCCATCGGCTACTATGTATTGCTGGCTGAATAACCCGGTTTCTTCAGAGCGCCCGTAATAATTAGAGTCAAAAAGGTAATCAGTAGGACGGTCAAGCCCGAAGTTGAAATAATCGGAATTAGTGGAATTGTATAAAAAGGCTCCGGCAAACACACGTATGTTGATCTGCCTGTTGTTGTCGAATAACCGCCTGTATTCGAATTCTACTGCTGCCTTTCCGAATGAGGATGACAATTGTAGGTCGGTGGTAAAGTTCAATGATTTTATAGCTTCTGTATTCGAATTGACGTACTTCACATTAAACACGCTATAGCTCTTGATGTCTTCTATTTCTTCGGGTGTACTTAATGCGTACTTCTCCTGGTTTACAATTATGTTACGTACCGAGATCAGTTGTTTGTGGTTGTCGCGGAAATCCTGTTCCCGGATCCGGAAATATACGCCCGGGTTGATTTTCATATAAGCGGCATCAGGGGCATAGTGAAAGAAGGAACCGCTTAATTGGTAGCGGATATTATACAGTGCGCCCTCGCGGTTGTTTTGGTTTACGGCAAGTGAGAAATTACCGATCAGCGACTGTGTATTTGGGCTGTAAATAGGGTTTACATCAAATATAAAAGGCTTGTCGAGTATGGTTTTATTATGGAAGCGGAAACCCGGTGAGAGTCCGTCATAAAGGTTGTAAGTAATCGTAGGCACGTATAGGATTTGGTTATAGTACGGATCTTCAAGATCTTTCATCAGTACAAACTTTATTGGCCTATTGTTGATCCGAAACGATTTTAAGGATTTCCAGTTGTTTCTTAGGTTGTATTCCGGTACCTCGTTCTGGTAATTCAGTACGATTTTGTTTGCATTGTTTCGCGGTACGGTAAAGGTGCTGTCCGCTTTTACATTTTCAAGCCATTGTTTGAATACAATGTTTTTACCGTTAACGCCATATACCGGTATAGGGACTACGGTTTGGGTTTTGTTACGCACGGTAAAAGTTACGCTGTCTTGGGTTTTACTGACTTCAGTAAACTTATAATCAACTATTTTTCTGGAATCGATAATAGTATTAAAAAACCAATCAATGCTTTTTGGGGTCTGTGCCTTTAGTATGGTTTCAAACGAATCACGGTTGGCAAGCCGGTTGTTTTTGTTGTACTGATAAAACTGTTTGATAGCTGTATTCATAGGTTGTTTGCCTATATAGTCTGATAAATAGCGGAAGCTGAGCCCGGCACGGTATTTCCCGGCTATCTGTTCGTTGAACTTAATCAGCTCGTCTTTAGGCGTGCCTACAGGCTGGTCGAGATTCTTACGCGCCATAAGCATGTAAAAATAGCTGTATTGTTCGTTAAAGTCGAGTTGGGTCAGGTTATAGCTTTTCAGCAATTTCATTTTTGAGACCTTGCCCATCATTTTGATACCGGGATAATTCTCATCTATATATTTCATCATTACAGACACCTGTATGCCATCGTAAATCCAGTTGTCCTTTCTAGGGTCGAGCCTGAGGCTATTTTTGAGGAATGTATTCAGGTATGTCTTAAGGAACTTGATTTCAAAAAGGAAATCATTTGAAAACGGGCTCATAAAAGCAGGAAGCTGGTTCAGTCCATAAAAAGGGCTTCTTTCGTAATCGGATTGGGATACCAGGATTTTTTCATTCGGGTATTGTCCTAAATTCTCGTTTGTAAAATTGACAATCTTATCGATCAGCAGCGCTTTTTCGATGTCGTTAAGGTTGTCATCTTTGAGATTGGTCACAATTTCGGCCACATCATTTTTATATTTTTCGAAATTGTCCTTTTTGGTCAGCAGCAGTGTAAAGTCGTTTCTATTCAGTCCGGACAGCTCATAAGTGTTCAGGCCGCCTTCAGCTATGGGTTTAGTTGCGTTTAAATCTGTAAAAAGGTTAATGCCTTCTGGAACTTTTATCGTGATAGTGTAATCTGACACTGCGTTCGCGATATCATCCGTATTGGTATTGCTATAACGGATAAAATCATGGTTCTCATATCTGGCGGCAGACAGGAACCAGTTTTTCAGGTTCATTTCTCCGGGCTGGGCGTAACCGTATTTGGTGAATTTATCGCTTGGTATTTTAGATTTGTAGGTAAGGTTCAGGGTTATTTTTTGGTGTGGGGCGAGTTTGGTATGCAGGTCGACCTTAATAATATCAGGCTGGTCGTCTGTTCTGTACCAGTCCAAAAAGAATTTGTTTTCATCTATTATAGTAATACCGTTTGTGCTTCCCCGTTCTTCATCTTTGGCCAGATGGAAACTACGGATAAACTCATCGGAGAACCTTTTGGCGAGTTTTGTTGTTTTAGAAGAATAGGCGTTGTTCCAGTCGTTGAGCACTATACTGCTAAGGGTGTCATCTGAATCATTGGAATAAACCAGCTGTTGTTGTACGTTAAGCAGGTTTTTTTCTATGTTTACTTCTACTGCCATAACCGACTTATGCTGTGCATAGGTACCCAATGATAATAGTGCTACGGCAGCAAACAGGACAGTTTTATAAGATGGTTTCAAGGACTTTTGTTTCAAATGAGAATTATCAGACTAAATAACACAATTTAGATGGGATTTATTGTTAAGGTTGCTTAATAATTGCCTAAACTTAATAAAACAGTCGGGGGCTTAATGATTAATTAAGCCGGCAACATTTATCTGGTAACTATTGTGAACAAAAAATCCCTGATCCATTTTGTTCAGGGATTAGCTGTAAGGCTCTTACCGTCATTAGAATAAACAAATAAACCAATACTGCTTACGTGTATTTGGAGTATAAACACAACTTCTTATGATGTGTTTCCAGTTTAGTTTTTAATGAACTATAAAATTAGAAGTTAGGGCTTAGCGTATACTTTTTATAGAAATTATCGAGTACTTCGACTACCTCATCCTCAGTATCTACGATTTTTATCAGGTCCAGGTCTCCAGGACTTACGTTTTTATATTTTTCGACCAGTACGGCTTTGATCCAGTCCATCAATCCGGACCAGAAATCCCTTCCTACAAGGATCACTGGGAACTTGGCTACTTTTTTAGTCTGGATTAATGTTATCGCTTCAAACATTTCGTCTAATGTGCCGAAACCACCAGGCATTACTACAAATCCCTGTGAGTATTTGACGAACATTACTTTGCGTACAAAGAAATAATCAAAGTTTAGGTTTTTATCGCGGTCGATATACGGGTTGTAATGTTGTTCGAATGGCAGTTCTATATTCAGGCCAACAGAAGTACCTCCGCCTGTATGCGCACCTTTGTTGCCGGCTTCCATGATGCCAGGTCCACCACCAGTGATAACACCATATCCGGCCTTACTGATCTTATAGGCTATTTTTTCTGTAAGCAGGTAGAAATGCTCATCGGCTTTTGTACGTGCGGAACCGAAGATCGAAACACAGGGACCGATTCTTCCCATCGCTTCGTAACCATTTACAAACTCCGCCATTATTTTAAAGATGGCCCAACTGTCGTTAGTACGGATTTCGTTCCATGTTTTTTGTTTGAGACGGTCCTGGATCACTTTATCCTCGTCATTATCAAAATCTTCTAATCTCATATCTTGTTTTTTGTTTTTGGACTTGTGCTTAGGCTTTTGCTATTTCAGGTTTAAGATATCAGCCTTGTAAAGTCGGTATCGTTATGCCAGTTCTTTCTTTAAGAACTGGGCAGTATAGCTTTTTTTATTTTTGACCACTTCTTCGGGAGTACCTTTGGCAACTACCTGTCCGCCGCCTTTACCACCTTCATAACCGATGTCAATGATATAATCGGCCAGTTTGATCACATCCATATTGTGTTCGATAATAAGGATCGTATTGCCTTTGTCAACGAGTTTGTTGATTACCTCCATCAATACACGGATGTCTTCAAAATGCAAGCCTGTGGTAGGTTCGTCAAGGATATAGAACGTATTCCCGGTGTCTTTTTTGGATAATTCAGTTGCGAGCTTGATTCGCTGCGCCTCACCTCCTGAAAGGGTAGTACTTTGTTGTCCAAGAGTGATATATCCTAAGCCTACATCCTGTATTGTTTTGATTTTTCTATGGATTTTTGGAATGTTTTCAAAGAAAGGAACTGCTTCATCAACAGTCATATTCAATATATCGGATATGCTTTTACCCTTAAAGCGTATTTCGAGGGTTTCCCTGTTAAACCGTTTGCCCTGGCAGGTTTCACATTCTACATATACATCGGGAAGGAAGTTCATTTCAATAGTGCGTACACCCGAACCTTCACAGGTTTCACAGCGTCCGCCTTTTACGTTAAAGCTAAAGCGTCCGGCCTTATAACCGCGAATCATGGCTTCAGGCGTCATTGTAAACAGGTTACGGATTTCAGTAAATACTTCAGTATAGGTCGCAGGATTGGATCGGGGCGTCCTTCCAATAGGGCTTTGGTCAATATCGATTACCTTATCGATATGTTCAAGCCCTTCAATTTTTTTATACGGTTGGGGTTTCTTTACGCCATTAAAATAAAACGCATTCAGGATAGGGTATAGGGTTTCATTGATTAATGTGGACTTGCCGCTGCCCGAAACTCCTGTTACACATACCAGCTGCCCTAGTGGGATTTCTATGGAAACACTCTTTAGGTTATTTCCGGTAGCGCCGGTAAGTTTCATGAACTTTCCATTGCCTTCACGGCGTTTTTCGGGTACTTCTATTTTCATCTCCCCATTCATATACTGGGCAGTAATTGTATGGTGCTTTAGGATTTCAGCCGGAGTACCTTTACTGATTATCTCTCCACCAAACTTACCGGCTTTAGGGCCTATGTCAATTACATAATCGGCCCGTTCGATCATATCCTTGTCGTGTTCGACAACAATGACTGAGTTTCCGATATCGCGTAATTGCTCCAGTGAGCGGATCAGCTTCTCATTATCGCGCTGGTGTAGGCCTATACTCGGTTCATCAAGTATATAGAGTACACCTACAAGCTGAGAGCCTATTTGTGTAGCTAAGCGGATTCGCTGTGCCTCACCACCTGACAGGGATTTGGAGCTGCGGCTTAAGGCAAGGTATTCCAGACCGACATTCATCAGGAATGCCAATCGGTCTTTAATCTCCTTTACTACTTCTGATGCGATGATCAGTTGTTTTTCGCTTAACTTTTTATTCAGGTTTTCAAACCATTCGGTCAGGTCTGAAATATCCATTCCTGAAAGTTCGGCTATATTTTTATCGTTGATTTTAAAATACAACGATTCTTTTTTAAGGCGGGAACCTTCACAGACAGGGCATTTAACCTCATCCATAAATTCTTTAGCCCAGCGTTTGATTGTAGTAGACCCACTTTCTTCAAACTGGTTTTTGATAAAATGGGAGATTCCCTCAAACTCAATTTTGTATTCTTTGGTGATGCCAAGTGTTTTTGATGTTACGGCAAACTTATCCTTACCGCCATTTAGGATCACCTCCATGGCTTCATCAGGGATTTTCTCAATAGCGTCGGTGAGTTTGAAACCGTATTTTTCACCTATGATCTCAAGCTGTTTAAAGATCCATGAGCTTTTGTATTCTCCAAGTGGGGCGAAACCTCCAGCTTTAATGGACTGCTTAGGATTAGGGACTATTTTCTTCAGGTTGATCTCATTTATTGTACCCAGGCCATTACAGTTTTCACAGGCGCCTTTAGGAGAGTTAAATGAAAATAAGTTCGGTTCCGGATTCTGGTACGAGATACCAGTAGTGGGGCACATCAGGTTTCGGCTAAAGAAACGAACCTCATTTGAATCCTGATCGAGAACCATCAGTACATCTTCACCATGATGCATGGCGGTGTTGATACTTTCAGAAAGGCGTTTGTCGAGGTCAGGACTGTCGTCAACCAGCATACGGTCAATGACGATTTCTATATCATGGGTTTTATAACGGTCGAGTTTCATGCCAGCGGTTATCTCCTTGAGGTCGCCATTGACACGTACGCGTAAAAAGCCCTGTTTGGCGATGTGTTGGAAAAGTTCACCATAGTGTCCTTTTCTGGCACGGATTACGGGAGCAAGTATATTGATGCGCTTTCCTGCAAAGTCCTTTGTAATCAGGTCTTTGATTTGTTCGTCGCTATAACTGACCATTTTCTCGCCAGTATTATAACTGAACGCATCACCGGCACGTGCATATAGCAGGCGCAGGAAATCGTAGATTTCGGTGATTGTGCCTACAGTGGAGCGCGGACTTTTACTTGTGGTTTTTTGTTCGATTGCAATTACAGGGGACAGGCCATCGATCTTATCGACATCTGGGCGTTCAAGTCCGCCCAGGAATTGCCTCGCATATGCAGAAAAGGTTTCTACATAACGGCGCTGTCCTTCTGCGTAAATAGTATCAAACGCAAGTGATGATTTACCGGAGCCGGAAAGCCCTGTTATAACAACCAGTTTTTCGCGGGGAATAGTTACGTCTATGTTCTTAAGATTGTGTACTCTCGCACCCAATACTTCTATATTATTATCTGTTTCCAATATCTTTTTTTAGCAATTGCAAAGTTAACATTTTGATTGTTTGATTTGGTTAAAAAAATCAAAACAAAAAATACATATCAAATTAAGTAGTGAATGTAAAAACTATCATAAAATTAGTTGAGGTGTTGAACTTTTAACTAAATTTAAATCTACGTAATTATACATTATACAAAAAATAAAATCATGATAAAAGTAAAAACATTACTGCTTGCAATTTCGCTGGGACTGTTTGCTACTACAGCCGCAACTGCACAGGTCAAAGAGGTAAGAAAAGACAATACTGCGGTTGAAGAAAAGCAATTGAAGGATGAGCTTAAACCAAAGGGTATGGAAGAGCGCCTGGCGCTTACTGAGGAACAAAAAGGCCCTTATAAGGAAATCAACAAAAAATATGCTGAAAAGATAAAAGTGCTGAGGGATAATCCGGAGGGCGACAAGATTGAGAAATTAAAGGTTGCCAAAAGCTTGCAAATAGATAAGGATGCAGAGATAAAGGCGTTGCTTACTGAGCAGCAGTATACTACGTATATGGACATAAGGCAGGAGAGAAAGGTTGCGAAGGCAGCTAAAAAAGAGAGTATGGAAGCTACCCAACAGGCTAAGTAATAATAAGTTTGCAATTAGTGCGTTTCCAGAGATAATACCACATAGTATCAATAAAAAATGGTCAATATCCGTAACCGGTTATTGACCATTTTTTATGGTAATTATTGGCTTTATGGCGGTGCGGTATTACAACACCAATTCCTTAAATAATTTATGTAAAGTTTCGTCAAGATTATTGGACAATCCTGGATGGGGCCTTGAAGTTTGTACAATAGAACTCCTTACTGCAGTAAGCCATCTGAATCTTGATGGTATGTCAAAACTGGCAATCAGGCCACCGTCACGCGATCCGTTACAGATCTTATCAATAGCCTGCAGGTATCCGGCAAGGTCATGGCTGTCGAAGTCTCCGCAGAAAGGCTGTAGTTTTGCGGTATCTATCTTATAAAGCACTTTTAGGTATTTGGCCCTTTTACAAAATAGTACAACGCCAATGTTTAAGAATTCTTCGCGTTCCGGTCTTGGTACAGCACGTATTACGGCATATTCGTATAGGTTCTTATCTTGCATCTTTTGCTTCTTTTATAAAAATGGAAGAATTAGCCAAACGTGTGATCAGAAACTGTAAATAGGTATTCCTTATTTTTTCGGCAGAATCCTCTGTATCTTCCCATTGCAGCCACTCTTCAGGAATCAGGTTCACAATATCGGTGAGTTTCTGTTCCGATAGTATTTCCTTAAATTCGCGATCTACAAGGTCGAGTTCAGATGCCTGTGCAAGCAATACATGGTCTTTTATGAGTTTGAACGGGCTTTTTGCATGATTTTCCCAATCGGTCCAGGCATGATGAAAATAGAATGCCGCGCCATTGTCTATAATCCAGAGTTCTTTGTGCCAGATCAGAAGGTTCGTGTTTTTAGAAGTACGGTCTACGTTAG
>Ga0247810_10001451_pt1 | contig 14905 bp, 10 predicted proteins | sample UWRJL119311C1_FD_179918 | JGI IMG/M metagenome (GOLD analysis project Ga0247810, IMG submission 179918) | Plant litter microbial communities from Arlington Agricultural Research Station in Wisconsin, United States - UWRJ-L119-311C-1 | ecosystem: Environmental > Terrestrial > Plant litter >...
GCGGCGTTGCCTCGCCAAACGCAAGGCGCTCATGGTGCTGGCGGCTGGCCTCCAGCTTCGACTTGAACTCACGCAGGTATTCGTTCAACACAGTCGAAACGGTCGATGGTGTGTATCGGAACATGTAGATCAGCGCGTTAAATGATCCCTTGGCGCTGGAGAACAACCAGTAGATCGGACGCTTCTTATAGCGTTGGATGTGGTCCTTGTAAAACGACTTTACGAAATAGTCGCGGATGTCTTTCACACCGAGCGACTCTGTCACAAAGCGCAAGTTTTCCTCGAAGTGCTGCTCCCCAAAGGATGCACGAAGAAACTGTCGAAAACGCGCAACAATGTCGTCTTCGAACCAGTCACCGTCCATAACTGGGATGACGTTATCGCCGTCGGGCCAGAAGGTCGGGCTCGGAACCGTGTCCAAGAAATCCTGCGTTGTCGCTCCCCTATCGGCAAGGATCAACCCCGGCTCATCGACGCTGTACCGACCCAACATGCAACCGACGGCATATGACACCAGGTCAATCACGCCATCTCTGGCGCGAATTTCTTCGCGCGCCTGTGCGTCAAGTTCACGCTCGTAGCGATAATCAGGATTCGCCCAAAGGGTGATCTTCGTAGAAGGTCTGACATGAGAACTATTCGCTCGCAGGAAGATGTCGTCCACCGTAGCGTCGACCTCGGCCTCGAGCTCGGCAAGGCGTGCAACCGTCGCGCGTTGGCTGGCCGCGACTTCGTCGAATTTTGACCGAAGGTTCTTGCCTTCGTTAGTAACTCTGAGCACTGCAGGGCGTTGAAAATCAAGCGAGGTTTCGAGTTCGTCCCAGTCGGCATGGGAAATCTGCACGCATTCTCGCGACAAGTTCGCGAGAATCTCATGGTTGGACGCGCCGTCTGGGAAGGGCAGAGATCGAACGTCTTTGAGCTGAAGATTGATGGTCGGATTTATTGCCTGTAAGACATCCTCCACGTAGCCAGAATTCAGGAACCCGATAGCGCTGTACATATCAGCGCCAGAGCTCAAGAATAGCGTCGGCCCCCCCATATCGAACGTTCCTCCTGGAGGCATGTATCGGAATCCCGTTCCCTTAGGCGAAATTCCATTCCAGGTAATTCCATCTCGGTACCAGAATTCCTCCGCAATAATCCGGCACGAAGGATTTCGCCTGAATTCGGAACGAGCCGCGTCTGACCAATCGACCACATACTCGATGTTTCCATACCACCTTCGATATCTTCCGCCCTTTGCATAGGGAATCCATCGGGCCCGCGCGCCGAGACTCGCTCGAGGAACCTCCCAGTGAAAGCGGAGATATCGGTCGTTGTTGGCAGTCTTGTTCTGACCCTCCGTCGTGACAAATCTACCGAGCAAAGGTTGACTAAATGTTTGGAGGATGCCGGCGTCGAGCCAGTATGAGATCGGGTTTCCCGGAATCTGTCGAAACACACTTTGGTGCCGAATGAATATCGATTCCGAGTCCGTCGCGGAGGAAGCTGCACGCCGCAAAGCTTCGGCCTTCGCTTCCTCTCCGCGCTCGGCAACGAGTCGGATGTAAGCCCCTCGACGGTTCTGATTCGCGCCAGAGGACATAATAAACGCGGTCGTTGCCACCACCTCGCCTCCGATCGAGCCAAAGGCACCTGTACCCAAATGAGCCATCGATCGAAGCCCCGCTTCGGCGAGAAGGCGTTCACGAAGCTTTTCGAAAGATGAGATGAACATCCAAGCGTGCATGGAGACCATGCCCACAAAGCCCTCCCGAATGACCAGCTCCAGGCACCTCTCAATAAACATCGAGCAGAGGTCTGACTTTGATTTCGGGTACTTAGTCTGCGCATACTCCGCGAGTCGCGATTCCATGTTCCTGCTGCCCATGTAGGGAGGATTCGCCACCGCGACTGAGTAACGGGGCGATAGGTATTCGGCCTGCCTTATTGCCCGCCTCGCCAAGTCGATCACATCGCCGTTGAGAATATCTGCGCCATCGTCGAGTTCGTCGAGATGCCCGGCCAAGAGAACCGCCAGCTCGGGGTCGGGCTGAATCAGGGAGCCAAGAGTGTCTGTATCTTCGAATTGACTCCAAAAGGCCGTTTCCGCATGCCGATCACCATCGGACGTCAGAAGGAATTCGATTTCGTTCGGCATGAAGCGAATCGGGTTGAGAATGCAGACGTTCGGTTGGACTTGCTTGTTGAAGAACGTCCGTAGTTTTGCTCGGGCCTTCATAGTCAGGGCAAAGGCAGCGAGTGCACCTGCGCGCGGATCGATCTCCACCCCATAGAGGTTGTTAGTGAGGATGAGCCCCGGGATTTCAGCCGGGGCGTAACCCTCTTCCTCGTAGACGTTGTAGAGGAGGTCGAAGGCGTAGGTGAGCATGTGGCCCGACCCGCAAGCCGGGTCGACGATTTTTATCTCTTCGGGCGAGGAGACTTTGAGGTATTCGGTCTCCTCGTCGAGCGAAGTGATGTAGTAGTCCATCTGATCCGCGAGGCGCGAGGTTGGACGGTTGAGCAGCCAGAGGCGGCCGAGGGAGTTCTCGACGAGGTATCGGACGATCCAGTGCGGGGTAAAAAGCTGGGTAGCGGCGGGGATCTCGGCGGCACCGGCCTTCTTGTTCTTCTTGAACCCGGCGAAGACCTCGTCTTTCCGTTCCGAGATGTAGAACTGGTATAGCCAGCCGATGACTTCGACTTCGCGGCAGACATTCTCGTTAAGCACGTTGGTAGCGCGGGCGATCACGGAGTCATCGGCGAGCATGTTGGCGGGGATAAGCAGCTCGGTGTAATCGCCTTCGCGCTCGAACATGAACGGCATCGAGCGGTTCCAGTGGCGGCAGTACTCGGCGAGCAGTAAGGCGTATGCCTCGCCTTGCGGGTCGTCGCTGCGGCGTGTGCCGTCGAGCAGTGCGGTGATCGATTCGATGGCGCGCTTGTTCGTGACGACGGCGGGGTCGATGTTGCCGCGTTTGGCGTCGGCCAGCACTTCCGGCTGTCCGTCGGTCTGCCCGCGCGGAGGCGAAACGATACCGATGCCGGTGTAGCCGTTGGCATCCATAAAACGCAAAGCGATGATGCGGTTGAACCAAGTGTAGGCAACCTTGTCCGCTACTGCATCACAGCCAGTTTTGCTGCCGCCCTGCGCCGCGATGTCGCGTTCAAGGGCAGCGATTGCGCTGGCGCTTTCGACTCGATCCTTCGAGGCTGGAGCGAGCACCGCGACGATGCGCGCGTTGACTTCGCGGATCAGCGCAGTGCGAGCCCAGACGGCGAAGGACTTAAGGGGTGCGGTTTCCATCACTGTGTCTTCACCATTACAGGGCAATCCGCTTCCCACTATTGAGCACATCGATCAGTGACGCTCGAAGTGCCGCGACATACCGGTCGACGTCCTCAGGCGTCTCCAGTACGTCGTGCACTCCGGTGGCGGTGATCGTCTTGACCGAGACGGTTTGCTTGATGGGAGCGGATGCCTGATTGTCGGTTCCCTCGGTGGGACGCGCGGCGGCCACGAGCTGGTCAAGCAGTGAGGGGTACACATCCTCCTCGAAGCTGTTCCCCAACTCACGGATGAGCGCAATCTGTGGCTCGTCTCCGAGACGGATGATCAGCTGGTCGACTGTCCTGATGACGCGCTGCTGTGCGTCTTCGGTCGCACCGCGGTAGATCGTGCTGACGAGCAATGCAGTCTTGCGTGATTCGATCTCCGCAATAGCCGCTGCACGGTTCACCGCGAGGACCTCGTTGATGCGAGCCTGAAGGGTGTCGGTTGCCTGCTTGAGCTGGGCCATGCGGGCGCCGCGAAACGCCTGGGGGTCATCTAGCAGAGCGGTGACTCCCCCATCGCTGGCAGTCGGGAGATATCCGAGGTTGCTGACGTTCGACCGCAACAGTTGAGCCGCATCGTCGTAAATCACCCGCTGCCCGCCGCCGAGGAACGCCTGAATCGGGTCCATTATGCTCTCTTTGGCGTCGAGCAGCTCGTCGCCGAGTGCGAACTCCGATAAATACCACTCGTCGGGCTTACCAACCGCCTGCTCGAGAAGCGAGATCGACGCGTCAAGCTGGGACACGAATTGGTACTTCGATCCGGTGACTCGCGCCTTCAGCTCGTCGAGCTTGCTGCGCAACTTGTCACTGCCGTGGCGGGCGAGCTCGAGCGAGTCTTTGGGTGCGGTGGCCTCGTCGAAGAAGTCGGTGCAGAAGGCGCGGAACGCAGCGACCTTGCGCTCGTCGAACGTCTTTTGAGGTGCAACGACTGCGTGCGAGTGCTTCTGCGTGTTACGAAGCACGCCGGCGACCTCGCTGCGCTTGAGTGCGTTCCCATCGACGGTGAGAGTGATCTTCGACGTCCCAACGATCCAAGCGATCACGACCTCGATCGAGGCGAGATCCCAGCCATACGGCTTGCCCTGGAAGGTATCGACGATCGACTTCACAGTGACCTGCTCGCCGAGCCTGTCGCGTCGCAGCACGTGCGAAAGCACCTCGTCGCCAGGCGCGCCGAGCTTCGACAACGACAGATCATCGATCAGCCCCGACTGGTCGGGGTTGGCGAACCCGGCGACCTGCTGCTCGTTGTAACTCGCCCCGCCGAGCAAACTGAGCTGCGTGTAGGTGCGGGCGATGAGGTCCTGGAACCCGTCGGTGACCCGCGCGAGCGCATCCTGCGAGCCCGAGGTCACATCGGCAGCGTTGATCACGAGATCGGCCTTGCCAACCGCGCGACGGATTCGCTCGACGAGTTCTTTCTCGCGCTCTACGTTCAGCGCGGCCTTCGAGCGCAAGATCTGGTCTTCGACCGCCGACAGCGAAGTGGTCTGCTTACGCTTGGTGTACTTCTCGGTCTTGATCAGCAACCGAAGATCCGAGAGCACCCGTTCATCGGGCTCAAGGATCACGCGGAGCTCGTCCTTTCCGGTGCTGTGTGCCCGGATCGTCTGGGCGTCGTACGGATACTCAGGGGTGATGAAGTGCAGTGAAAGCTCTCGCTGTTGCCCATATACCTGGTCGTCGAGCTTGTAACCGAAAGGGAAGTCCTGCCCGTTCTTGCCGTAGCGCAGCTTGCTAGTGCGCACGACATCCTGCGCAAGAATCTTGAACAGGCGGCCAGCGACCTCCGAAGCGTCGATGTCGACGTTCTTGATCTCCTCCTCGATCACCTGCTCCTCATTTGTCAGGTACTCGTAGATGTTGCCGCTGCGCTGCACGTACGTCTGCGTCTCCAACAGCGTCAGCGCCTCCTGCACCTGCTTCGACAGCGCGGGCAGATCGAGGCCAAAACGGTCATAGACCAGCACGGTGAGGTTGCGCGCGGTGGCCTGGAAGCTCTCGACGTACTTGATCAAGAACAACGCCTTGAGTAGCCGCACAGCCAACTCGTTGTCAAGGTTGCGCTCGGCGACGTCGATCGAGCGCTGTGCGGCTGACTTGAGCGAGGCGCGGATGCCCGCGAACATGTGGTCGAAGGTGGCGAGTGTGCCGACCTTGACATCGCCGATGTCTTTGGCAACCTGTTGCACGACGCCGAGCATGGACCGCTCGCCGACAGAGCTGTTGCGCCCCTCAAACACGTTGTGGTCGGAGATGCCCTCGATCGCCGCCTGAAAAAGCGGAAACTGGTAGCTCACGAATGGGTAGGTACCGACGAAGTGGTCCTCATCGGTGTAGTTGCGGTACGTCTTCGCGCCGTCGACGAAATCGAACAGGGTCTTGAAGTTTGCCGACTCCGACGAGTAGATCGCGCCCAGCGCGGCAGCGCCCTGCGAGTTCTTCTCCAGCAGACGCTTGCGAATAACCTCCTCGACATCCGCGCTCGTCAACTTCACTCGGGTTTTGAAACGGGCCTGAATCTTCGAAAAGTCGTTGCCCTGCTGCTTCGTGCGGTCACCGACGACCTTGTCCATGTCCTCTTGCGACGTCACGAACACCCACGCCCGCCCCTGGCACTTCGTGTTTAGAGACTCCGCGATCGTCTGCAAATTCAGCATCAGGTGCGTGTTCGACCCGATGAACTGCCCCACCTCATCGACATAGAAGTTCAGCCGAAAGCCGGTTTCCTGCTTGTCGATCCACGCCTTAACCTCGTCGGCGAAATCCTCAATCGAGACCGCATAGGTTGCCTGATAGGTCGTAAGGATGTCCGGAACACTCGAAATGTCCACGCCAGTGACCTGCGCATAGGCATCATTGACCTGCTTGCGAACCGTCGGGAGCCCGAAGCTCGGTCGACGTTCAACCCAGTCTCGGCCAGAGATGGAGTTGAAGGCTTCTTTAAACGCCTCCAGCTGTCCTTCCTCGTCCATCTGACGCTCAAATCGGGCAATGTGCCCTTGATCGCCGTAGTAACCGCGGGACTCATCGAAAACCTTCACGAACACCTTGAGCAGCGCGTCCGACTGGTCCTTGCTGATTAGAGTCGCTTTTTGGTCGATGTTGAACAGCAGACTCTTCGCCGGCACGCCGCCGGCTTTCCCGAGCAGCGCGGGCAGGAACGCGCCTTGCGCCTTCGCACCGAAGCTTTCGGAAACGCGCTGGCGCGAGAAGTCTTGTCCTTCCACATCGCCAAGCAGGTGGGCGAGCATCTTGAGCAGGTGCGACTTGCCCGAGCCGAAGAAACCTGAGATCCATACGCCGTTAGCGTTGGTGTAGTTCGTATACGCCTCGAGCAGCAGTTCCAGGCCCTTGGCCGCCTCATTCGTCAGGACGTACTCGTCGACCTCCGTTCCGAGGTGAGCGGTGTCGTCAGCCTTGATCACACCCTCGATCGGGCGCTGCACATCCTTGGCAAATATCGCGTTGAGATTCATCAAGTCAAGCCTCCTGTTCCAAGATGTTCTTGGCTCGGTAGTACTGGTCGTCCATCAACTGTCCGAACAGAACGAGCGACGACCCGAGGGTGTTGGACTGCTCGTATCGGCCCGGAAAGAACATGAGCATCGGCTTGCCACTGACCACACTCTGCAAGTTGTTCAGCACGTTGTGCGAGCGGATGTACGGAAAGACCTCGCCGATGCCGGTGAGGAAGAAGATGTCGAACGCGCCGTCAGCGATCCTCTCTCGGATCACCGGAGCCAGGTGCTGCTGCGGGTTGAGCATCGATTGGAGCATCTCCGTGAATTCCGACTTGTCCAACTGTGACTCGACTTCGAGTACTTCGTCCCAGTCTCCGCGCTCCTTGAGTATCTCCACGGTCAGGTCGTAGAGATTCACCTCGCGAACCACGATGCCCTTGTTCGCCAACCGCCTCTTGATCCGCTTCTTGGAGTCAGCGACCGCGAACGCGTACTCGGCGTCGTACGGGTAGATGAAAAACGGAACCTCATTACTGAGACCCTCCATCCGCAAGAACCTACTGCCGCTGAGCACCGCGAAAAGGTGTTCTTCCTGGCGGGACAGTTCGCTGGGAGTCATCGTGCGCTTCTCCCAGGGACGATCATTGGCAGGAACCGCACGTCGCTCGGACTACTGACGTTGAGGGCGTCTATGACCCGTGCGGATGGCACAGCCTGGAGGATGTCGCCACGCTCAGACAACAAGCCCGCTTCGGTCAGCATCTTGAACAAAGTGGATCGAATCTTCTGCATAGTGGAATCTTTGAGTTCGTTGAGTTCGGAATGCCACAGGGCCTTGCCGCGAACAAAGCTGTCGAAGTTGTCGTAGCTCAGGGCCGGTGTCAGCAGAATGAATCGTTCACGGACGACTTCCTCGGCGAAGTCGCCAATCAGCGCATAACGACGGCATGCCGCGATCCACATGAGGTGGCCACGTTCCGTCGCTGTGGCTTCGATCAGCAGTTCAATTTCGCTGTCGGTTAGCACGGCAAGACGTTGCGCAATCTCGCGCGAGAGACGGAACCCCGACGACGTTGTGCGTGACTGAAGTAGGTTGTTCTCTCTGATTCGGTCACGCACACGCGCCCAGTCCCGCTCGCGAAGATAGAGAGGAGCGGCGATACCGGCTTCACGAGACAGGAGAGCGCCGCTGGTGAATGACAGGGCATAGCGCTCGAAGGTGACATTTCCATTCGTCATGCCGCACCTCCTTCCTGGGATGGCAAATTTCATAGACTACTGCCGCCGGCCGACATGGACCGGGTGGCGACTCTTGGGTCAGGGTTCTTGAATAGCAGCGGAAGCGCCGCCGCCGCGCACCCACTCGTCGACCTCATGAATTTGGAACTTCCAGAGTCGTCCGATCTTGTGTGCGGGCATTCCCTTGTCAGCGATCCATGCATATACCGTGTCTTTCGTGACACCGAGGTGGGTGGCGATTTGGTCCGCCGATAGCCATGGCTCAGCCATCAAAATACCTCCAGAACGTCGCCGACAGCGCACTCACGCAAGGCCAACCATAGCCGTTTACGAGCTACCGGAACCGCTTTAAGGCCGGTTATTCCGAACGACGCCGTTTTAAGACCGTCGCACAGTGACGCGATAGCGCTCACTTACTAAACCGAGCGGCCGAATCGAAGCTGTACCTCGTCATCAGAGAGAGTGAGCCACTGACTGGGCTTCGCTTGTCCTGGCATCCACTGGTGTTCAACTTGCCGGTGCTGAGACACGACTTCGAAGATGCAAACCGGTCGTCGGCGAGCCAGTGCTCGTCGCGCATGATGCTGCGAACGGCGCGAGGGACCTAGTGAAGACGATCAGTTAGTCGTTGTGCGCGTTTTCAAAGGGGGACTTCGTCCGACGTGGCGCGACCAACCTATCGACATGCAAAACCATGAGACATTATGAGGAAACAGCATGTGTTTTGAGCTCAGATTTGATCATGACGACCCGCTCGGAGCTCGATTTTACCAGGACGGACGATGATGACGACCGGCAAGACGATAGGCGTACCAAAGGAATCCATACTTCGGGGCGAGCTTGCGACTCGACTCGACCTTGTTGAAAAGAATCTCACCCTTCTCGAGGTTGAATACTTTCTTCCAAATGCCGAGGGCGCTAGTGGTTTCGTGGACATCCTTGCCCGCGACGGGCGAGGTGACCTAGTCATCATTGAGCTGAAGCGCTCGGATCAATCCGCACGGCAAGCGCTTCACGAGCTCGAAAAATACGTTGGGCTCTTAGCCGTAAACGCGGGGCTCCGAATTGACCAACTTCGATGTTTTCTGGTGTCAACAACTTGGCATGAGCTCGCCGTACCGTTTACGCGCTACAAAAAGCATGTCGATTTCAGTCTGACTGGCATGCGCCTATTCCTCGATGAGGAGGGTGATTTGGAACGATGCGAAGAATTCGTCGGCACTCCCGCGTCGGCTGGAAACGAGATTTGCCCCATGTATCTCGGAATGCTTTACGAGAATTCCGACGCTCGCGATGAGGCATCGTTGCAGGTCGTCGGGTTACTTCGGGGACTGTCAATTTGCGATTACATCGTGGTCGATGTCAACCACGAAGGGAATTCTGGAAAGGTTCTCTACCCGTTTGGGATTTTCGTAATCTTCGCCGTGTTTTCAGCAGCAGTAGAGGAGCAAGTCTGCATCCTCTTCCCAGAGGACACCGAGGAAGTATACGACGAAGACGACTATTGGCACGAGCAGATCATTCAAACCAGACTGACTGAGACCATTCGCATTGACGAGGTTGTCAACGATTCACCAGGTCATCTGGATTCACTTGCCGACTGGGTTAAGTCGAGACCGAAGGGATTTGGCATCTACGGAGATCCGATCATATGGCCACAGCTCTCGTTGCTGGAACTGATTTCTGGAGCGGACACCCAGCACACCGTCAATTATTCAAATCTCGCCTCCACGGCGCACGCACCCGCTTGGGCCCGCATGAGAACCGATGTCGACAGCGTCATCAGCAGCAATGGCCGCTGGCCCGCCTTAATCAACTCGTGGCTAGACGAGAGCGAACAACTTTCAGCAGAGGTGAAGGTGCAGATCTACTCCCCATCCGATGTGCTCTCAGGTATTGAGTTGCTGGCCCGAAACGGTGATCGTTCCTTTATCGCCGAGCTGACGCTGGGACGAAAATATGCCCGATCAAACAATCTCGTTCGCGGAAGCATTGTCTGGGACGGTGGAATCCGAGATTGTAGTTTGGAGGACACGCTCGGTCTCGTGGGGTGTGACCTTCTTGATTACCTCACAGGAAGCAGTTGGATCGTTGAACCTGCAATCATGCTTAGTCTTGGGCTTCGCTACGCCGTAGCCGAGACGTCAACGGGGGCCAACGATCTTCCGGGAGATCGGATCCAAGAACTATCCCTATCGTCGGGAGCATTGGTCAGGCAGGACATTTCTCAAGAACTCGACCTTGAAGAATTTCTGGCCGCTCATCCCATCTTTGAAAAAAGTCTTTTGTCAGCGTATGACCGCACAATCCTTAGGTGAGTTTTTGCACCGCAATCCACCAGCGCTAGTAGTCAGGCGGCGCTAGCCACTGCAACACCTTCGCCGGCTCTGCCTTCACCGTGCGATTCGGTTCGGCGTACGGTCCGGCCTCGGTAATGACTGTTTCCCCTAGGAATGTCCGACCACAATGGCCGACTCGATGGTGTCGAGTTCGCCGCGAAGCATCGAGAATTCCCTCGACTGCGACAGCTTGGTCGGATACGAGGGATTTGAACGGCGAGAGCTTGAAGAGATCGCTGTTCTCGATATCCGAGATGGTTCGAGTGAAGACACCGTCACGCGCGAGTTTGTCGAACACCTCGCGGAACGACTCTTGGTAGAGAGGTCGATCGTAATAGTTGCGTTCGGCTACGCCGTGATTGTCATTCAAGACCTCATACGCGCCATCGCCAGCAAGAAGCCCAATCAGCTGAGACTCAAGATCTAGGCACGCCGACTCGTTGAATGCACCATCAACCTTCACTCTGACGTTGCTGAGGTGCTGCTTCTCGGCTGAACCGAGATGCTGGCGCATTCGGGCTGCCGCATTACGCGACTCCCCACATAAACGTCGTGCAGCGCGGTGACCGACTTCTTTCGACCGGCCGGAACGTTGTCCAAGATATACACGACCGGCCAGTCCGTGTTGCGTCCATCTCCACGAGCCCAAGCATCAACTGCCTGTCGGGTGAAATCGACCCGCTCTATTTCAAAGGGCATCGTACTTCGCGCTTCGTCCCCGTGCCTTGTCGATCGGATACTTCGCGCGCGTAACGGCCAACTTGTCGCGGACTATTCGATCTGGTTCCACACAGATGCGCTCAGCAGGCAGTAGGTGAGGACGTCGGCGAGCTCTTCGCTCACCCTGCTGACGTCAGCATCCGCACTCCACTGGAAGCACTCGAGCAGCTCCGCAGACTCGATCGAAATGCTCTTCGCCAAGTTCTCGGGGCTATGGAACTGTGCCCAATCACGTTGAGCAACAAACGCTGCTAGTTCGTCTCTGAGTGCACGGTCAACCATTCCGTCAACCCACCAGCGGAGCCGTCACCGCCTGGTGCGGTGGAGGTCACTTCGAGAGGGACGCCTTCCCCTCGACCGCAACTGCCTTGATAAGAGCAGACGCGTTCTCCTCCTGCCACCCAGCATCCATGGCGGCGTCTACGTACCGCGACGCGGCCTCAACGCTCGGCACCGGCGCCCCAAGATTCGCAGCGAACGCCTGGATCAGACGTCCGTCTTTCTGCATCAACTTGAGCGCAAACGAGGGTGAGTAGTCATCGGCCAGAACCGACGGCCCAACTCCGTCAAAGATGGGCGAGCGGAAGTCCGTCACCTTCAGCACGCCGAGAACCTTTTCAAGATCGAGTCCTGCCTTGGCCGCCAGGGTGAGTGCTTCCCCCAGCGCGAGCAGTTGCGAGGCGACCACGAGGTTGCCGACGAGCTTCATCCGCACGCCGGATCCGCCGGGCCCCATGTAGTGAAGGGTCTCACTGATCGGCTCGAGCACGTTGCGCACCTCCTCGAAGGTCGCCTCGTCTCCCCCGACAACGACCCATAGTCCGCCGGCTGCGGCCTCGCCGCGTGATCCGAAAACGGGAGAGTCGAGGAATCGCACATCCCGCGCCTCAAACGCCTCACGCTCTTCAGCACTCTTCTCGGGGCTGATTGTCGACAAGTCGACCACGACCGAACTCGGGTCAACGAGAGAAGCGAGTCCGCCATCACCGAGAACAACGGCATCGATCGCGGTGTCATCGCTGAAGCAGTACATCACTACCTCGGCACCGTCGACCGCGGTCGCAACGGACGACGCGACAGTTGCGCCGGCGTCCGCGGCCTCCTTGATCGGCGCTTCGGAGCGGTTCCAGACGGTGACGTCGTGGCCGGCGGCGAGCAGGTTCTTCACCATGCCGAGTCCCATGGTGCCGAGTCCGAGGTATGCAATGCGGTTCATTTGGAGCTCTCTTCTTTTGTGCGTGTCTGTGCGTCTATAGGTGAATCGTCTACGGGTGAAGCGGTCGAGTTCGCGGCCTTCCACGACTCGAGGAAGCGCAGGAACATGGTGGCGCCGGGGTCTTGGAGGCCGATGCTGCGTTCCTGCAGCCATGAGGCGCGGCCCCGCCGCGACTGGAGTGCCTTCGAGGCGTTCACCCCGGCTTCCGCGGCGGCGATCGCTGAACCGAGGGCGGCTGGTGACGACACGGCATCCGGACCCGCATCGCGCAGCGCCTCGGCGGCGGGGAACAGGGCGTCGAGGATCGTTTTGTCACCGACCTGGGATTTACCGCGCGAGCTGATCGACTCGGCCGCCGCAAGGGCGAAGCGCGAGATCTGGTCGCCTTCGATGGTGGCGGAGTCGCCCCAGACGCGGGATCCCGCGAGGAGTGCCCCGGCGACGAGTGCGGCCATGGTCGACGGGTTCGCGTTAGCGATGGCCTTGGCACAGGCGAGCACCACCTCGGCGGGAGTGGCGGTCTCGGGCAGTGCTTCGAGCGCATCGATCGCCGCGGCTGCGCCGAGGGAGACGGTGATGCCAAGGTCGCCGTCGCCGAGAGCCTGATCGAGGTCGCCGAGCTCCTCGGAGTAGGTGGTCAGCTCGCCGAGGCTGTTGCGGATGGCGATGCTGAGTTCGTTTCCATTCATGGTGGTTATGCCTCCTTGAAGAACGGGGATTCGGCGGGAACATTGAGCAGCGCCAGTCGCTCGTCGTTGAGCGCGAGCAGGGAGATGGAGGCGCCGGCCATCTCCAGGCTCGTGGCGTATTCCCCGATGTAATTTTTGTCGATCGTGATGCCCTGCTCGGCGAGCAGCTGATGCACGCGCCGGTAGAGAAGATATAGCTCTTCGAGTGGGGTGGCGCCCATCCCGTTGACAAGCACGGCGACGCGGTCGCCGTCGCCGATACCGAGGTCCGCGACCAGGCGTTCGAGGATCATCTCGGCGATGTGGTCGGCGCTCTGCAGTTCGCCGCGGTGGAAGCCGGGTTCACCATGGATGCCGATACCGACCTCCATCTCGCCGTCGCCGAGCTCGAAGCTGGGCTTGCCTGTGGTGGGGAGGATGGTCGGTGAGAGTCCGATGCCCATGGTGGCGGTGTGCTCGATGATGTCCTCGGCGACCGCGGCCACCTCTGATAGCGAGTCGCCGCGCTCGGCTGCCGCACCGGCTGCCTTGTAGGCGAAGAGAATGCCGGCGACTCCACGGCGGTCGAGCTTGCGTTCGTTGGGCTGGCTCGCCACGTCGTCGCGGCCGAGCACTGTCGCAGTTTCGATGCCCTCGAGCTCGGCCATGTCGGTGGCGAGGTCGAAGTTGAAGACGTCCCCGCCGTAGTTGCCGTAGAGATAGAGCACTCCCGCTCCCCCGCTGACGGCCTTGGTGGTTTCGAGCACCTGGGCCGAGGACGGCGAGGAAAAGACGTTGCCGATGGCGACGCCGTCGCAGAGTCCGCGGCCGACGTAACCCTTGAAGAGAGGAAGGTGCCCGGATCCTCCACCGGTGATAATGCCGACCTTGCCCGCGACGGGTGCGTCCGCTCGGACGAGCACCCGGATGTCGTCCCCGGGTGTTTTGAGGAGGTCGGGGTGGGCCAGGAGGATCCCCTCGACAAACTCGTCGACGAAGGCGGCGGGTTCGTTGATGATCTTTTTCATGATGTCTGTGGTTCCTTTTCCAGATCAGGGGTGGAGGGAGCTGAAGCTTTGGATTTCTTTGGTCTTTTGGTGCGTGAGGTCGACACCGAGTCGAAGACCATCACCGCGATGAGGATGACGCCCTGAGCAATCGCGTACTCGTAGGAGGAGAGCCGGATGGCGGTGAACCCGCTCGACACCACCTGCAGAGTGAGCGTCGCGAGGACAACTCCGAGGACGGAGGCGAAGCCACCGGTCGGGTTTGTTCCGCCGAGCACCGCGATCACGATGACGAGTAGCACGTAGGAGGAGCCATAGTCCGCCGACGCAGTGGGGTTGCGGGCGATGAACAGCGCTCCCGCGAGTCCGGCGAGGGTTCCTGCGACCGTGTAGGTCTTGAGGAGCACGCGTCGTCGCGGGATAGCCGAGTACTGCGCTGCCACGGGGTTCGCACCCTCGAGCTGGATCATCCGGCCGAGCGCGGTGCGGTTGATGAGTACCGCAATGAGGATCGCGACAACGATGAAGATGATGAACAACACCGGGATGTTGGCGACCGCCGCTCCCCCGATCCCGCTGAGCAGGGCGGGTGCGCCGTAGAGGGTTGATCCCCCGGTCCACACTATGGCGAGGCCGTTGTAGATCTGCATCGTGGCGAGTGTCGCCAGGATCGGCGTGATGCCGACAACGCTGACGAGGAAGCCATTGATGGCGCCTCCGAGCATCCCGACCAGCACACCCACCAGGACGATCACAATTCCGAGGCTCTCAGCCAGTGCCGGGTCGCTCGCGGCGATCGAGTTGTAGAGCGTTGAGATGGTGATGGCGGAGAAGTTCGCGATCGCGACGAGCGAGAGGTCGATGCCGCCCGTGAGCATGACCACCATCATGGCGATGGCGATGATGCCGATCTCGGGGGCCGCGACCG
>Ga0247810_10001452_pt1 | contig 14903 bp, 4 predicted proteins | sample UWRJL119311C1_FD_179918 | JGI IMG/M metagenome (GOLD analysis project Ga0247810, IMG submission 179918) | Plant litter microbial communities from Arlington Agricultural Research Station in Wisconsin, United States - UWRJ-L119-311C-1 | ecosystem: Environmental > Terrestrial > Plant litter >...
TTGCAGTGATCGTGTTTGTATTTACACTTAGTCCAAGCAGTACTTTGTTACCGGTAGATTCTATGTTATGATTAGTCTGTACGATATTCCATGTGATCCTGATATTATTGTTGATGATAGATCTTTTATATGGGATTTCCTGTACGGAATTGTTTTTCCATGTTGTAACTGTATTCCAAGGACCATCTGCCTGTGAGATGTAAGGTAGCGGAGCGGTCTGAGTATCTACCGTGGTCAGGTTTTTAATTGCTGCAGTAAAGTTGTTATCCGATTGGTCTTTTATATTGGTGTAGGTGTACGTAGACATGGGATAGTAAGCCTGTAAGTTTGCCCACGGGATACTTTTTACATCGTTAGCTGTGATCGACTGTGGAATAATTGATCCATTTACAGTGTTATCTGTAAATTTCACGATTTCCTGGTTCATAATATATTGTAACTGGGCAGCTGTCAGTGCAAGATTCCATACCCTTACTTCATCAATTGTTCCGGCGAAAAACGAAGTCGGTGCAGTGCCATTCGCGGCGGCAACAAGGAAAGATTGCGTATTGGCAGGAACTGTGGCAAGGCTTTGTGATACTGCGGTATCTTCTAATCCATCAATATACATTTTAGCAGTGGTACCATTAAAAGTAACGGCTATATTATGCCATATTTCTGTAGGGATTACCACTGACGAAGTGATGGTTTGTTTAGTGCCATTGATCCAGCTCATTTCAAGATTACCTGCAGCATTGATTTTCAGATCGTATCCTACAGTAAAATTCAAGTCTCTTTTAGATAGGATAGATTGGTCAGCGCCTGTTCTTTTGATCCATGAGGAAACGGTAAATGAAGGTGCAAGATCCAGTACATTTCCTGCATCCAGGTAATCATCAGTACCGTCAAATGTTATTGCTCTTTCGAAGGTTTTTTCAGGAGCATAACCAAAAGTGATATATTTTGTTCCATTAAAATTATAAGTTGTTTCTAAATCAGTACCGTTGGCTTTCATTACCCTGTATTCTGCACTTGGGTCAAATACCGGACTGTTCGAGATGAACATCAGGTAATCACCGGGAGGGCTAAGTGTTGCGGTCAGCATTTCTGCGGGAATGGAAACAGTTACTGTTGGTACATCACCACCAGTTTCTACGACTTCCCAAGTACGCCCGATAGAAATGAAATTGACCTTAGTTTGTAGGGCAGGGGCTATTGAAGAACTCATGTTTACACTGATTTCAGGCTGTGCATTTAGAGTTCCGTTGTTATTACCCCATATTAGATAAGTGTCGTCATCTCCAATCGTATTTTGGTTTGCTGAATTGGTAGAAGATAAACTTCCCAATGCCATAGTGATATCATTAGGGGTATTGACTGATCTTGATTGTTTTTGGTATAACATAGAGCTATCGTCACGACCGATCCCTGCAATATTGTAGTTGAATCCGGTATTCGCGGTGGCATTCCAGATTACAGCACCGTTTGAGTTCTGGTAATCCATACTGATACCATTTTGTCCCAGAGTGATGCCGTATTTTACAGCCAGATAGGATTCTATTCTTCTCTTCTCGGTTGTTTCATTTTTTCTTAGGGAATAGGTGATCACCTCTGCAATTCGTCCTCCGAAGCTACCGCTAAAGATCTGGCTTCTTCCAAGCCAAAACCTGGAGTTGCTGGAGTTTACAAACTGAGGGACGCCAACTTCCATATTGTCTATTCTGGAAGCGTTGGCATAAAGTTCCTGTCCGTTTATTGCTGTGTTGTTTCTGGCGCTAAGGATTTTTGGTAAATGAGCAACAGTTGCAGCTGTTCCTTGTAGGCTTACGCCATAGCCCCTTAACTCTGGTGCAACGCTTGTACCTCCTGTAGCTGTAGAGCCAAGGCAATAGCTCACTACTTCGCTGTCAAAGCGCACTGTGAATCCGCCTAGTCCAAAACCAGTTGCATCATCGCTGTAAGGATTGCTGTTTTGGGCCTGGGCACAAAAGAGGTCAATACTTGGAGTGGTGCTGCTTACTATTTCTGGATTATCATTGATAACTACTATATATTGCTCATTGGTATAAAACCCACTTGTACCGTTTAGTTCTGCCTTATTCTGAATACCGGTAAAATCTCTTAAAGTACTGCTTGGATTGTTATTAAAACTTACTACAGGGTTGAAGTTGATGTTGTATGAAGCATTGTTATTATAGACTGGCCTGTTTGTAAAGACAGTACTGATGCTGTCAATAACATTTGCATTATTGCCTTTTGCGACATCTTTCCAGGTGTTCACTTTAACGTTATCCGCAACTGTCCTGTATCCATTAAGCTGATCTGCCCTTAACCATGTTTCAAGATTAGTAAATACTCCCCCTGGGCCTTTAGTTACGGTTTTGAATTTAGTTCCTATGATAGACAGATTATCCAGGTAAAAATATCTGGTGTCATTTGCGAGTGTTGCTATAAATTGAAACTGGGCTGTTGCTGTAAATGTAAATTTAGAAGAAAGCATTGTAGCATAAAAGGCATGAAAGGCAGTTGTATTATTTACATCTTTAGGATTATTTGTGGAACCTGTAGTCAAGACTCTGATGGTATCCCATGCTGCAGTTGTACTTTGACGGTAACGTACTGTCATTTTTTCGCCATTTAACGACGAGGCCTTCATAAAGAATTTGACATCAATCTTATCGTATCCACTAATATTTATGGCTGAAGAAGTCAGTGTTTGGTTTGCAGTTCCTTTGAATCGGACACTATTGTTTCCTTCATAAGTAGTTGTAGCGGATAATGCGACAGTTGAAGTCCCGGTCCAAATTCCCAGTGTTGAATTAAACGTTTCCTTGTTTAACGAAATTTGTGCAAAGCCTACAGACGGCAATGTTGAGAAAGCTAAGAATAGTAACGCAATTTTTGTAAGAGTAAAGTTTTTCATATGTCGTGATTATTAGCTTTCCAGTCCGATGTAATAACACTCAAATATAACCAGGAAAAAACGAAGAAAAAAATATTTTTAACGACAAAGTGCAAATAAACTCGACAAAATACATAAAGTTATCTTAAAAAGACTATTTTTCCTACTCATTTTCGTAACTAAATTTATTTTAACTAACAAAGTGTAGGAAGAGTTGATTTTTATGAAATACTTGTTAAATTTTCATAAACAGCAGAAAATGAGTATAATTAGGTGTGATAGGAAAATACTACAAATTAATAATAATGACAGGCTGCGACTATTTTAAATTTAGTAGGAATTGTACCTTCCAATTGAAAAGGGTTCAGAGAAGCGGTGCAAATGAGGATTTAGGGTATATGAAAATAGGGCTGCCTACTATCAGGCAGCCCTATTTAGCATATCCACAGTCGTATTTTCGGACTTTTGAATACTGGATTAAACGGCTAATTTATTTCGCATGTGCTTTAAGGGCCTCAATCGTATTGACCAATTCACATTTCAGTGCCTCAAATTTTTCAATAGTAAGTGAGGAGAAGTTTGCTTGGTTGGCTTCAGCATCAATACCTTCGAGATATTCAAATAATTGTTCCAGTTTAAAGAGCGATAAACTCGATCTCATGTCATGCGTCAGTTTTTTTGCCCCGCTATGGTCATTGTCCAGGATTGCCTTTTCGAGCAGGTCAATTTCGGAAGGTATTTTATCTATAAACAGGTTGATCATCTCATTTATAAATTCGAGGTTTCTGCCGGATACATCGTTTAGATAGGAGAAGTTGATGGTTTTAATAGTTGTGTCCTCTACTGTATTCTTTTCCAAAACGGATAAGATTGCGTTTAGTAGTTCGGACTGTTTAAACGGTTTAGGAATGTAAGCGTCCATACCGATATCAAAACATTTTTGCTGCTCGCCTACGAGTGAATGTGCAGTCATGGCGATGATCGGAATAGACGACTTTAATTCATTTCGAATATATATTGTTGCCTGATAGCCATCTAATACAGGCATTTGTAAATCCATTAAGATCAGGTCGTATTGTTTCTTGAGCATCATATCGATTCCTTCCTGTCCATTCATGGCTATGTCAAGTTCGAAGCCAAAGTTCTGGATGACACTGTTTGCGAGTTTTTGATTGAGCAGGTTGTCTTCGCAAAGCAGTATAGAGATTTTGCCAACTGGTTTTTTACAGCTGACTACCTCAATAACTGATTCCACCACGGAGTTGGATTTTAGGTAGTCGAGTAAAAAAAAGAATTCGGAACCCCTGCCTATTTTACTTTTAACCTGTATTTCTCCTTTTTGCAATTCGACCAATTGCTTTACGATGTTCAGTCCTAATCCAGTTCCCCCAAATTTACGTGTGGTACTTTCTTCTGCCTGTGTAAAGCGGTCAAAAATGGTATCCAGCTTATCTTGTGTGATACCGATACCGGTATCTTTTACAGAGAATCTAAGCGTATATTTTTCATTCGTTTCTTCAACTACTTTTACAGAAATGGTTATTTCGCCCTCTTCGGTAAATTTAATCGCATTTCCGGCCAGATTCATGATGATCTGATTGATGCGGCCTTTATCGCCAATGACTATGTCTGGCATATCTGCATCCAGGAAAAGATTGAATTCAATATTGTCTTTAATCTTTACTTTTAATAGATTGTAAAGATGTTTTAATATTTCTTTTAGATTGAACGGGTAGGATTCAATGATCAGGTTTCCCGATTCTATTTTAGAAAGGTCGAGGATGTCATTTACAATCAGCAATAAATTTTCGCCTGCGGTTTGGACATTACTGATATAATCCCTTTGGATGGAATCCAGGTTGCTTTGTGCCAACAGGTCAGTAAAACCCATAATGGCATTTAGCGGGGTTCGGATCTCGTGGCTCATATTGGCCAGGAAACTGTCCTTTGCATAGACTGCGAGCTCGGCGATCTTTGTCTGTTCTTCAAGTTCGACATTCTTATTCCTCAATTCCAGCAAGGTCATTATGTGTTTTGACAGTATTGAGATTGCTTTTTTCTGATCCTCATTGAGTTTTTTAGGCTCGAATCCTATGGCGCAAACAGTACCTATCGAATAACCATCAGGAGTTACTAATGGAATTCCGGCATAGAATCTTACTTTTAGGCCTTCAATTACATTAGGGTCTTCTTTAAAATTATCGTTTTCAAGGGTGTTTGGTATTTCGACCATTTCAGTGCCCATGATTGTATACTGGCAAAATGAAATTTCCCTTGGAACTTCTGTAGCGTCCAATCCGATAATGGATTTGAACCACTGCCTGTTTTCGTCCAGAAATGAAATATGTGCAATCGGAACGTCACAGATATATGCTATCAGGTGTACTACACGATCAAATTCACTATCTGATAATGTGTCTAAAATATTGTAGCGCTTTAGTGCTTTAAGTCTTTCCTTTTCATTAGAAGGAACGGGGAATCTTTTTATACTCATTATCAATGTTTTAATTTGAATTTATTCAAATTAGCTATGGTAGTTTTATATAATTTGTATAGGATGCAATTGTCCTGGACAGCAAATATTGTTTCGCTTCCAAATGTATTTAATTTTAGGATTGTGTAAGAATATTTTGCTGAAAATGTTTGCTGCCTGTTACGAATTATTTTGGGGTTTCTTTTCCAGGATTGTAATCCAGCCGCTTTCCTGGTTCATCAGCGTAAATTGGATCCAGACTTCCTTATCTTTTTTCCTTATGATGAAAGTTTTAACATCATCGGTTAGATTGTGGTCTATGGAATATCCGTAGTGTTTATCTATCAGTTCTTTATCGCCAATCCTTTTCATTTCTGAATCTGGGACGGGCACATTATTGACCTGTATGCCTCCTAGTGCCTCTATTGTCTTTGTGAGATTTTCCTCCACAGCCAGGCTGTTAAATTTTCCTCCCTTTGAGCCGGGTACTTTTTCGAGTTGTGCTTTTGCCGTTTTACCCTGTTGAGGAATCAGTTTTCCATTGACGGCAAAGTATTCTTTGTCGGCATCGATTATATCTGCTGCTTTGATACCGTCATCCCCATATCCGTATTTGTAGTTTTCGGGAAGTGTCAGGTAAGGGAAGGTGCCTAGTTCCTTATCGGATAATGGGATCTTATTACTGTCGAATGCTACTGTGGTCGTATCTGTTTTGGCGGTTGCCGTTGTATCAGTGGCTGTGGTTTGCTGTTCAGTTGTAACAACTGCTGCCGGGTCTTTTTTACAGGCTACCAAACAAAGTGACGTTAGGGTATAGAGGGCTATTCTTTTCATAATTCAGGTAAAATTGTTTTTATTATAGCTAAGTTAACGTATTTAATGATAAGTAGTATCGCTATTGTATTAAGACTAAGGTTGCTGTGGTACAGTTGGCAGCTATATGGTTTTTAGTTATAGAATAAGAGTAATGCTAAAAATGAGACAAAAATGAGACAAAAATGGAACATAAATGAGGCATTAATAAGGCATTAATAAGGCAGTATAGATGCTTACACGGACTCTACACGGAGATTACACGGACTTTATACGGACTTTACACGGATAAAATTGAAATTTTATATGAAGTAAACACCATTTAGGGATGGTTGACAGTACCTGAAAATTGCCTATTTAGATTGTTTTAGGATAGTTAGCAATTATAAATAGCAATATTATCTCTATAGGACTGATTAACCCAAGGCGAATAAATAATACAGCTGGTCTGTAATTAGTAAAAAAAATATTGCTGAGGATAGCCACATTTTTTATTATAAATCGCTAATGTAAAAGTAATAAATTGTCTTTTATATTTTTGCGTAAAGTGGGTTTTCCTTCAAAATTTCTTTGTTGATATGGCAATTGGGGGCATGTGCACCGGGTAGAATTCCTATGCTCATCAGGAATTCGTTTACGATTTCGCCACCAGTAAACTTAAAAGTCTTTTTGAATAGTTTTACCCATTCGTCTTTTGTTTTGGGATGTTCGGATTCAAGCCATGCTTCGAAAGAGCCGAATTCTTTTTGCAGTTGCAATATAGTTTTTGCATTTTCTATGGCTGCATTCACTTTGAGTTTGTTACGGATTATGCCCGGGTCTGCGAGTAGTCTTTCCCTGTCGGATTCGGTATATGCGGCTACTTTGGCGATATCGAAATTATCGTATGCCATCCTGAATGTGTTTTCCTTTTTAAGGATCAGTTCCCAGCTCAGTCCGGCCTGGTTGATTTCCATCACAAGCCTGCAAAAAAGTTCGTTGTCATTGTGGATAGGAAAACCATAATGATAGTCATGGTATTTTTTGTGGAAGACCTTTTTCTCTGGTTGCATAGATTCGATGGCGGTACAGTAGGACATGTTTTTTTTTGTAAAAGTAGGGAAAAGAAGCAAGAAGCGAGACACAAGAAACAAAAAGCAAGGGTTAGGTTCAGATTGAATCTTGTTTCTTGCTTCTTGACTCTATTTTCTTTCCCAATAGTTAAAATTTAATTAAAATTATAGTTAAAAATTCATTTGTAATTGAAGCTCTTGTGTCAGGTGTTTGTGTGTAATACGGGGCTTTTAGAATGTTTTTTGTCAATCAGGACGGGTTAATGCATTTGATTTTAGGAAGTTGCTAAAGTGTTGTTCAGGCTTTTTATGTGTTTGCTATTATTTTATTGGTTATATTTACTATAAGAATGAAATCGATATTGTAAATAATCTAACACTTTAGCTTATGTATAAATTTTACTTTTTTCTCCCCTTATTATTCTTTTCCATTTTATCCCCACAGGCTTATTCACAGAAGCTCGCATTTGGTTATGATACGGCAGGCAACCAGATTGAGAGGCGGTACGTTTGTGTCAACTGTCGTCCGGCTGACAGTATTGCTGCAGCAAAGCTTGCGGAGGAGCTGGATAAAAAGAATACGCAAAATGAACTTACTGCTGAAAGATCTATAAAGGTCTATCCCAATCCGGTGAGTGAAGTCCTTACGGTAAACTGGAATACGCCAGAAGCATTATCGTTAACAAACATCGAGGTGTTTAATGTATTAGGCGCAAGATTGTTTAGTATGGATTATAATGCGGGCCAGCAGCAGGCGAAGATTCCTTTCGCGAATTTGCCTTCGGGTACTTATTTTCTGATAGGCCACTACTCGGACTCGAAGACAGAAACCATAAAATTAGTCAAGAAATAATGCTGTAAGTATTGTAGTAACCCCAAAACTACTATACTTATTGTATCGTTTTGCCAGTGTAATTTTAAACTACCTGTTATTTAAATTCTGTAGCTGCCCGAGTTTCAAGTTGTGTTTATTTTAGATTATCTTTTTGCGATAGCCCCAAACTAGCTGCAATTTCAGATTGTTTATTACTGTAGTCCCAAACTACCAAAGATGTGAAATAGTTATTTAACCTAAAAATTATTCCTATGAAATGTCGACTACCCTTAATCCTACTGTTCTTTTTATTTAGTTTTCAGATTTCGTTGGCACAGCGCCCAAAAGATAGTGTTGCAAAACAGGCCGCAATCCCTAAAGAGGATGTTACGCATCCCGGGGTTCAGTTATCTGCTGCGATCAGTAAAGTCAGCGGAGCAGTTCCTGAATTCCAAACGAAGGTGGTACCCCAGCAAAAGTTAGCCAATAGAGAAAATTATATCGTACAGCCGCCGGATTATCCGTACCCGCCAACAGATCCATATCCGCCTACAGACCCTTATCCACCCACAGATCCCTATCCTCCAGTAGATCCTCCGATAGACCCTGGTTGGCCATCGGGCACAATTGATGCAGGGCGCACTACTACTACTCTCGATGTGTCTGCAAGTGGTGGAGCTACTTTTAGCATTCCTTTTATGCTGCCACCCGGCTTGGGTAAAAGTGTCCCTCAGTTATCGTTGGCCTATAATAGCCAGAGTGGTAATGGGATGGCCGGATATGGCTGGAATATTTCGGGGGTATCTTCAATATCGCGTATTCCTGCAACAAAATTCCACGATGGTTTTATAAGTGGGATTAATCTGAACCAGAACGACCGTTTTGCTCTGGATGGGCAGCGTTTGCTATTAAAATCTGGAACCTATGGAGCCGACGGAGCTGAATACCAGACCGAGAATTATTCCAATGTCAGGATTATATCCAGGGGTGTTTCTACTTACGGTCCGGAATATTTTGAAGTTTATTTTCCGGATGGAACTAAAGTGTTTTATGGCCTGACCGGGAATTCGAGGACACCTTCGGATTATGCGATCAGCTATAGTGAAAATCCTATAGGTGCCAGAATTACTTATGATTATGTACAGAGTTATAACAATTTATTAGTTTCGCAGATCAGTTATGGCAGCCTTGGAGCGACTCCGGGAATTAACCAGATCAGCTTTAGTTATGGAACCGGCAGCCGTGCCGAGCAGGTATATATGGGTGGGGTTCCGTTTTTCAGGAATGATGTGCTCACCAAAGTTTCAGTAATCGCAAATGGCGTTTATTACAGGCATTACAACCTCAGTTATAATGTGATGCCAACGCTGAATTACCAACGGCTTGCGAGTATACAGGAATATGATGGAAACAGTTCCAAGAGTTTTGAGCCTATCTATTTTACCTATGGCTATACGGGAGATGTGATTACCAGCAGTACGATTTCCAATCTCAGCCTTACAGGGATTGCGAGCAACAACTCCCAGGTAGTTACAGCTGATTTTACAGGTAATGGCTCGATGGATTTTGTATTGTATCCCAATGACAAGAGCAAGATTTGGGCTTTTTATGATTTAGAACCCGGTTCGCCTTATATGCAATTGGGTTATGAGGTCAATACGGGAAGTTTTAGGGAATTATTTCCATCGACCTGGCTTACGCATAATGAGAAAGTTTTGTCGGGACAAGGAATGTTACTCGTTAAAAACAATGGATATAATGCGTATAAATTCCAGATGCTGTCTTCGGGTACTGTTGCTCCGGTATATTGGCAATATGACGTAGACTGGAACGATGTGCCGTTAGGTACCGGATATTATTCGGAATGTGACAACACCTATCACGATGGTCAAGCCCTTGAGATGGAATTCGTTTCGGGGGATTTTAATGGTGATGGACTTACAGATGTGATTTCCGTGAACAGATCGTATAGCGCGATTACGTATGAATATATGGATACTACTAATCCGGGAGATCCTCCAGTACAATGGAGAGGTACAGCTGAGCAGGATACTAATCGGTTACCTTATCCTTCCGGAAACTGCGTACAGGTATATGGTACAATTGGTTCATCAGCTTTTTTTATAAATATGGACAGGAGGCTGACGTCAGGTAATGTTACTAACCTTGGCTATTTTTATCCATCATTGGATTATGGTGATAAACTGTATACAGGGGATGTGGATGGAGATGGGAAAACCGATATACTACAGGTCAGGAATGGTGCCATGTATGTGTATTCGATGAGTGATACCGGCTATCTTCAGCAAATATCGCAAATCCAGGATGGCCGTATAACTACCGGTAATCCTGCATTGCTGGGAGACTATAATGGTGACGGTAAAATGGATATTATGTTTTCTACTGGAAACAATTCTTTATTTGCCACCTTTATGTCAACCGGAACCGGATTTGTAAAACACGAGCAATACCAGCCGTTTAGCAATGTGGCGGGGAGCTGGAATGGTACTCCGGGTGTAGAGCGGTTAGACTTATATTATTTGATTCCTAATGATATAGATGGAGATGGTAAAACCGATATTATTTCGGCACATACCAGTACCCAGAACAATAATGCGAACGGAACTGCTTATATAACAGTGTATCACAATTCGGGAGCGTCCAGTTCTTACCAGCCTAATTTTGGATCGGGTATATCGAGCAGTGTATACACTAACCTGAGGCATTATCCGATACCTATCTTTTTGAATCCGGCCAGGCCCAATCACAAGCTTGAATTTGGATTTATGAGTGACAACAGTGTTTCACTGTTTAAATTCCAGAAAGATTTCAGGACAGAGTCACAACTGGTCAGCACTGCACAGGATGGGATTTATTACAACATAGAGTATAAAGGGCTTGCTCCGGATGATTCGTATTATAGCGATATACAAGTGTATCAAAGTGGATATGACCAGACCTATCCTTTTATTGATTTGCAGAATGCGCCTAGTATGAGTGTGGTCAGTAAACTGACCAGGACATTTGGCGGTGAGCAGGTCAGCCAGGTTTTTGGCTATGCAGGTGCTGTTACGCATGCAGAGGGACTAGGTTTTGTAGGTTTTAGCGAATTGATCCGAAGCAACTGGCATCTGAATAGTGGTGATGCCAACAGGATATTTACTGTCAGTGTGCATGACCCGCACCTTAGGGGTGCGATGGTCAGGAGTTTTAGTTCGAAATCTTCGTATATCAATCCGAATATAAAAAGTACTGTTTTGAGCAATCCGCCTCCAGCTTCGGGTATTGCTGACGGGGCTTCCATTTCTGATTATATCAGCAGGACCGACCAGCTTTATAGTACACAGCTTTTAGGCAATAAGGTATTTGTAAATGCACCGGTTGCTATGGCTACTAAAGATATGCTCAGTAACACTTATAGCAATCAGACACTTGAGTATGATACCTATTATAATACGACCAAAACGACTAATGATTTTAATGGTAATGGAACTAAGGTTGTAACGTCAGTTTTTGAGAACAGCCCCGATGCCAATTATTGTATTGGGCGTTTATTGGGCACCACAACTACTGTTAATAATGGGGTAGATAGCTTTATAACCGAAGAGGCTTACACGTATAGCGGTTATCTGCCGACTGAGGTCAGGAAAAGGAGCAATAGTGAAGCGTTTGTTGTGGAGAATCTCATTTATGATGCCTTTGGCAATGTAACCCAGAAAACGATAACTGTACCGAGTGGGGCACAAAGGACGGTCGCCATGCAATATGATGCTTCGGGCAGGTTTATGACCCAGGATACAGATGCAGATGGGATGTCTATCAACTATGCTTATGATGGTACTACCGGGAACCTGCTCAGTAAAACGGATCCTTATGGACAGACAGAGAGTTATTTGTACGATAGTTGGGGAAGAGTTTTAATGACGACCAATTATCTGAATGTCAACACATACCGTTCTTATCAGAAAGATTATTACAATACGATAATTACCGAGAGTGATGATGAAGGACATGCTACTGTTAATATAGTCAATGCTTTGGGGCAGACGATTGAAAGCAGGGAAAAAGATATTGCCGGTGATTATGTTGGTAAAGGCTGGCAGTTTGACGTTTATGGAAGAGAGATTGCCGAGAGCGAGACCGGTGCGGCCGCTAATTATACACAGTGGAATACTACTGCTTATGATGAATATGGACGTGTAAGCCAGATGATAAGCTATACAGGAAAAACCACTAACTTTAGTTATAACGGGCTTAGTACCACCGTAGATGATGGTGTTAAGGGAGTCACCAGTGTTAAGAATGCGCTTGGACAAATTGTTACGGTCCAGGATCCGGGAGGGGACATCAATTATAACTATTTTGCCAGCGGCGTGTTAAAAACGGTTGACTATGGAGGAATTAGCCAAAGTATACAATTGGATGGCTGGGGACGTAAAAGTAAACTCATTGACCCATCGGCTGGAGAATATTCGTATGAATATGACGGATTTGGACAACTGACCAAAGAAATAACACCTAAGGGAACTACAGAAGTCAGTTATGATGCAGCGGGTAAGGTATTACAAAAAAGTATCATTGGCGATGGTACCAATATGCAGTATGTATATACTTATGACGCGACAACCAAATTGTTAACCGGTTTGGTACTGACAAATGCGGATGGCAATAGTACGACTTATACATATACCTATGATGCGAATAAGCAGCTGAGCAGTAATATTGAGGACAACCTGCACGCGCGTTTTGTCAAAACGTTTACTTATGACAATTATGGGCGTATTGCGACTGAGAGTTATGAGGCGACCAATAAGCTGAATAACCTTACCGTACAGAAGACGATTGAAATGCAGTACCAGAATGGCGAATTGATACAGACCTCTTTACAGGGTACAGGACAGGTATTGTGGCGATTGAACGCTATGGATGACAGGGGAAGGACTACTGCCTCTTTGCAGGGTGGTGCAATAAAAACCAATTATCAGTATGACCAATATGGTTTTCCGTTGCAGCGTACTGTAGAGCAGGTTGCCACAAGTGCTGCTATAATGAATTTGGGCTATGGATATGATGCACAAAGAGGGCTAATGAACAGCCGTAGCAATAGCGCATTTTCATGGGGTGAGAATTTCAGTTTTGACAATCTTGACCGATTGACTGGCTTTTCTGATAACCTTGGGAACAATACGCAAAGTTATGACAATCGCGGGCGCATAACAGATAACAGCCAGTTGGGAACTTATGGTTATGACGGAGACAGTTACAGGCAGAGTGAGGTTACGCTTAATGCTATTGCGGACCCGTTCTTCCAGAACCACGCTTTACAGCAGATCAGTTATAATGCATTTAAGTCGCCTGTAGATATTTATGAACAGGGTCATGAGCGCATCAGTTTCCAATATAATGCTGCATTGGGCAGATCCCATATGTATTATGGAGATGAGCAGGACGACAAGATGCTTCGCCGTTACCGTAGGCATTATTCAGAGGATGGCGGTATAGAAATCACGAATGATATACAAACCGGTAAAACCAGTTTTGTGTTTTATCTGGGAGGAGATGGTTATAGTGCTCCTGCAATATGGAAAGAAGTGTTCGAAGCCGGGCAGAATACCCAAAACCTGTATTATTTGCATAGGGATGCTTTGGGCAGTATTGTCATGATTACGGATGAACAGGGTAGTGTGGTAGAGAAAAGGCAGTTTGACGCCTGGGGAAATATTGTAAAACTCACGGATGGGTATGACAATAACCTTACTGCATTTGGAGTTATTGACAGGGGGTTTACGGGACATGAGCATTTGTTGGGAGTCGGGCTGATCCATATGAATGGAAGGCTTTATGACCCTAAGCTGCATCGTTTTTTATCGCCTGATAATTTTGTACAGGATCCTTATAATACGCAGGCTTTTAACAGGTATGCTTATGTAATGAACAACCCTTTATTGTATACGGATGCGAGTGGAGAGTTTTTCTGGCTTGCGATTGCTGCGGGTGCTATAATCGGGGCCCTGACCGGAGGGGTAAGTTATATTGCCACTGCTATACGAACAGGGGATTGGAGCTGGAGTAAATTTGGAATGTCGATGTTGACCGGAGCCGTTATAGGCGGAATAACCGGAGGTATTAATCCGACATCTTTGCTGGGCTTTTCTTTGGGTAAGACAATGCTGACTTCGTTTGTTGGAGGATTCCTGCCGTCGGTCGGAGTCAAGATTGGTGATTTTAGTTTTAGTATTTCTCCTTCTATGGCATTTGGACAATCTTTTGGTGTTGGTGCCAACTTGAGTGTAGGTTATAATGATGGAAAATGGAACATCAGTGCCGGAGTAGGTGTGATGCATTATGGCAATTACCAAGGGTTTGGTAAAGGAGGAGCAGAGATCAGAGGCTCTATAATGGGTGGTTATGATGATGGACAAACCGGCTTTAGCGTAGGAACCAATATATGGAGAGGAACCGGAAGCCTGAGTGATTTTAAACAAAGGACGGGATTGATAGGATTGCATTTCGGGGAATTTAAAGCACTGTATGAAAATGATGGTGGAATAGGAATCAAGCATGCCCGATTAGGAGACAGGGGTGACAGTTATAGGACTGCGTCACTGAATATTTCTGTGGGTGATTTTACAGCAGGCTTTAATTTATTTACAGGTAACAGGAGTTTGAAAAATCAGAATCTTGAAGAAAAACAAATTGATGCCAAGGGTAAGAAATTTAATCCTATAGTGAATGAAGTTGATGGTTTTGGACGTAAATACAAACGCGGTTATGTGAATGAGACCGGAACCCAGTACCGATTAGGATTATTGACTATCGGTTATAAAAACTATAGGGTTGGAACCAACAGTGAGCATGTAAGGCATGCGA